>Ga0209318_1001963_pt1 | contig 11228 bp, 16 predicted proteins | sample RifGroE1_FD_183999 | JGI IMG/M metagenome (GOLD analysis project Ga0209318, IMG submission 183999) | Groundwater microbial communities from Rifle, Colorado, USA - Groundwater E1 (SPAdes) (version 2) | ecosystem: Environmental > Aquatic > Deep subsurface > Groundwater | place: Rifle, Colorado...
TCATTGTTCACATCTCCCCGTAAATATTGCGCCGCTCAAGCTCGGCCTGGGCAATAGCGGCGTATGCGCGGCGGTTCGCGGCCTTCTCTTTCGCGTAAATATTATGCAACTGGTTGTCTGTGGCGTTCCGACAGAACGCCGTAAATTCTAGCTTGTCCTGGGGTTTCATCAGGTCTGCTCCTTTCAATTATAGCGTAGTGCGTAGCAGGTCACGGCGACAATGGCGGCGATCAGGATCATGATTGGTATTCCTCCACGATATTCCCGGCTGCAAGCCAGATAATGCGCTGCTCGTTATCCTCGCGGCTGCTCAACTCCTCGGCGCTCCATTCCCCATATTCGCTCAATTCCTCAATGAGGTCCTGACTGTCGATCTCTGCCAGCTGGGTCTTAATATAATCCCTCTGCAGCAATGCCTGTACATCTTCGTCGCATTTCCCCTGGTGGCTGGCGCTATGGGCGTCTTGTGATGTCATAAGGATTGAAAAATGGTTGAATCGCGCCTCATGTAAATTATTTAGTTCCATGTCAATTCCCTTTCCCGATCTGGATCAGGCTCCAGATTAATATGATGATGCCCCCTATGGTTATGGCTTCCATGCGCTAGGGTCTCCTTTCGTCACGGCGTATATCATTTGGCTGTCCAGCTCTTCCCGGGTGTAGCCATCATACCCATAGTAGCCCCAACATTCCTCTCGTTCGGGCTCGTCCCATTCATCGGCGATGCTGGCGCGTTCGTAGGTCCATATACATAGTCCGTATACTTCACCGTTGCACCACTGGCTGTATGTCTTTAAATCACCTTTTGCATACTCTAGCGGGTCCGTCGCATCTTCAGGGACGATATAGTATCCATAGGCGTGGTCAAGAGCTTGTTCCGCGGGGCAGTTCTCGCCTTTCGTGTCCTTCACGGTAAAAGGGCCGGCGGTGATATGGCATGAGGTGGTGCCTGGGCCGTGATTATCGCCGGTGCCGTCGTGGGTGAACACGCGGCCGGGATGCTGGCGGACGATTCTTTTAAACTCGTCGATCTCCGGCCGGGGGGTGTCGTGTTTGTAGCTCCGATCAAACTGGTAAAAATCACCTTCGTCGTATACCTCAAACGGGTCTTCAGGGTCGGAGTCGGGAACGAGGAACGCCAGGACCGCCTTTAATCCATTCTCGGCAATATAGACATGCTCCGGGTCTCCTTCAGGGTCGAAGGGCAGCGGGAATACATGCTCCTGATCGTGGGCGCGTTCGTAATACTCCAGGGTGTGAGCGGTGTGCTTTTTTACTAGCATTGTGTCTGCTCCTTTCTCAATTCCTCTTCAAAAATGGCGGTCGCTTCAGCGGCGCGGGCGTCGATCTCGTCCCGATGACACGGAACACAGTGCGGGAAATATTCACAGAATCTCACAACCGGACACAGTGGCATTAATAACTTCCCCCCCTAAAATGGCGTTTTTGACCCTGATATTATGACATAATTCAAGGAATTGTCAAGCTCGATCCGCTGGAAAAACGTGATAGTTGCACTATGTTAGAGTTTTATTAGAGAGCCGTTAATTAAAAACCATAACACAGGTAACTACGTCATATGGCGGAAAACAGGTAAATCTGAGGTTTTTGTAAAGGAATTTGCTGTGTAGTTAGTCTAATTGTGGCAGAGGCCCTTGCATTTAAAGATCGCTGTAAGCTACCAGGATTGTTAGGGAAACCCACAGTGCAAAGATTTAAAACGTGCGTTTTTTAGTGAAGGGTGATAGTTGTGTTATGTCTGAACAATCCACGTAAGTGGCTGTAATTACTCCACTAACACAATCTATATAATATAAATATGTTTAAAGAGTACGATGTAGACAAAATTAGTCGGCAGCCCTTCTTTTTTTCTGACCCCCAAATCTAATGAAGACGTTTCTAACGAAATTTCGAAAAAGATGGGGCTCTCTTGTTTCAGCAAACAACGTACATTTCAAACGCTAAAAATTATATAAACAGCGTAGCCCCGCCCCTAGAGCCGATCCCCGCGCATTTTCCCCGACACTATTACAATCACGTTTCGAAAATAAAACGTACTATTCAAAACTTCAAACTATGACAACCTATTGGAATCATTAAATACCAACTATCACGTTTTAAAATCTCCTAATAAAACTCCCACTTGACACCGCGTGTTTAACATGTTATACCATAGTGCAAGAAATAAAAATAAACGCATCAGGAGGCATAAAAATGAAGCTCGGATATTTAAAGAAAGACCACCAAGAACGCTTCAATCTGAAAAAAGGGTGGTTCGTGGTCGCCTGGCGCATAGTGGATGCCTCCGGCCGTGATATGGTGCAGCCGTGGAGTAGGACAAAGACCGAAGCGCGGCAGACCGCCAAGCAGCTAGGGATTGAATTGAAAGGGGAATTGAAATGAACTATAAATGCACCGTTCCCTACATTCACGACATGGGATCAATCACCCCGTTCGGGGTGCAGTCCTCGCCGATGGGGACCAAAGAAGAAAACGCCCTTTGGACTATCAATAATATGCGGGACCATGACGGTCTGAAGCATCTTGAGAAGCTGCCTAAAGGCACAAAGTTTGAAAGGGTAAACCGATGAAAGCACATTTCAACCAACAGCCTGACGGCTCTTTACCGCCTTTAGAGTGGTACGACGTTGAAAGCGTACAGCACGCCCTAAAATTATGCTGGTGCCTGAGAATCCAACCGCCTGTTATATATGTCACTATAGACGACCGCTGCCACCCGAACGGCGCGCCGATAATGGTTAAGCGTCTGGAACTTCAATGGAACAAAAACAAAGGAGGAAACACCCAATGACACACACAGCCACGTACAGCCCAGAAGACAACAAACTGAGACTTTACCCAGCGCACCGCCTGAGCGCCGAAGAGTATGCACAAATGAAAGCGGCGGGGTTCTCCTGGGCACCCCGTCAAGAGCTGTTTGTTGCCCCAATGTGGACCCCGAACCGGGAGGATCTCCTTATATCCTTCTGTGGGGAGATCGGCGACGAGGATAAAAGCCTTGTGGAGCGGGCCGAAGAGAGATCGGAACGGTTCGAGGAGTACAGCGAGAAGCGAGCCGACGATGCCAAACGGGCGGGGAATGGGGTTAAAGCCATTGCGGATAACATCCCTTTTGGGCAGCCGATCTTAGTGGGCCACCACAGCGAGAAGCGAGCGAGGAAAGACGCGGAGCGCATTGAGAACGGCATGAGGCGAGCCGTCAAGATGTGGGAAACGTCAAGTTATTGGTCTGAGCGCGCCGCCGGTGCTATCGCTGCGGCGAAATATAAAGAACGACCCGACGTTCGCGCCCGGAGGATTAAAGGGCTTGAGTCCGACAAGCGGAAGCAGGAGCGGACGAAGGCAGAGGCAGAGAAGTTTTTAAAGGCGTGGGAGAAGACCAACAGCAGGGAACTCGCTCTACAAGTGGCGAACTATGACCATATAAGTAAATGCTTCACCTTGGAGAAGTACCCGCGCAACCCGCCGGCGTCTCAATATGAGGGCAGTATGGGGCTGTGGTCCGCCGTTGACGGCGGGGTTATCACTTGGGAGCAGGCCCGCGAGATTGCTATGAATAGCAAGCCCCGCGTCATTGCCTGGTGTGATCGGTGGATACAGCACTATGACAACCGCCTGATATATGAACGCGCCATGCTGGCAGAGGCCGGGGGTACGGCGGCGGACAAGTATGATATTCAACCTGGCGGGCGTGTCCTGGTTCAGGGTGAATGGTGTACCGTTATCCGCGTCAATAAGGTGGGGGGAGTGGTCAACAGCCTGACGACTAACCGCCGCTTTGTATCTAAGGTCGGCGTTGAGCTGGTGCGGGGCTATGAGCCGCCGACGGATGAACAACAGGCAGCAGTGAAGAAAGCCGTTTCGAAAGCGCCGATATGCAATTACCCCGGTGAGATCCTGGTAAAGAATCATTACACCGGCACGGCTGAGCCCCAGACGGCGCGAGAGATCACGCAAGCGGAATGGACCCGGTGTCATACGGACTACAAAACCACGCGGGATGTTGCCGCCACGGACACCGCCGGGGCGCATCGGGTGCGCATCATGTATGGGGGCGGCAAATATAGCCCCGTTTTCATCACGGATGCGAAGCGTAAAGACCCGCCAGCGCCGGAGGTGCAGCAAGAGACCGCGCCGGTGATCCCACCGCCCGAAAGAGTTGTAACCCCGCGCCCAGTGTACCAGGCAGCGCCCGTCAATCCTGAGCTGCAGGAGATGAAAGCCGCCTTAAAGGCGGGGGTGACGGTTGTCACCGCGCCGCAGCTGTTCCCCACTCCGCCGGAGATCGCTGCACGAATGACCGAATATTTAGAGGTAACCCCCGGTTGCACGGTCTTGGAGCCTTCCGCCGGGACGGGGAACTTAATGGAAGCGGTTTTAGGGTCATTCAGCGATGTCTGCGGGTATGATGTAAGCCCCGCCGGGTGTAGCAAGCCTAACACTGAGGGATTGAGCCCTAAGAACTGCGCTTCGTGCCTCACAGGCACAGCAAGAGCAAAGAAGGCGCGAGGGGAGGCGGTCAGCTTCATCGCCTACGAAATAAACAGGACGCTCGCGGAACAGCTGCAGAGCAAATATCAGGGCGTTGCGACGGTCATCAACGAGGACTTCCTCACCACCGGGGAGAACCCGGACACCTTCGATCATATCATAATGAACCCGCCTTTTGAGAACGGGGTGGACATCAAGCATATAAACCACGCCTATGGAATGTTGCGCGAAGGTGGGCGGCTCGTTGCCCTGTGTGCCGCAGGACCCCGACAAGAGGCCGCATTCAGAGACCGGGCCGATCATTGGGAGGTGCTACCCGCTGGCAGTTTCAAAAACCAGGGAACCGGGGTGAATGTGGCACTGTTGGTGTTCACCAAATAAACGCAGGTCTGAGACCGGGGCGCACGTCGCGCCCCCTGAGGGGAGAGAGACGATGGAAGCGAAGCATACACCCGGACCATGGAAGGCGGTAGACGTTAGGGATGCACGAAACAACCCCAGCGGTTATGCGGTATGGCAGGACATCGAAAGACCATTTTCTGACAGCCCGAGAGGAAATAAAATATGTGCAACCCCTGACGGGACGACACCGCAGAATAAAGCCAACGCCGCCCTTATTGCCGCCGCGCCGGAGCTTTTAGAAGCCTTGGAAATGTTGGTTGTAACCGATAATGATAAAAGCTGCCCCTACTGCACAAAAACGGAATGGGGGGAGGAAAAGCATGATGAAGATTGTGTTTATCATCGGGCCTATAAAATCATAGCTAAAGCGAGGGGGGAAAACCAATGAAATGCAACCATAAGAGAATCAGAGTTTACCGCCTTGTGGGTCATGTTGGCGAGCTGCGCGGCGGGGTGGTTCACTTCGACTCAAGAGAAGTAGACTATGAGGAAGTTGACGAGGTAGTGTGCATAGACTGTGATAAGCATTATGATGCTTATGAAGACGCGGCAGACGAGGCAACCCCGGAGCCCCAGGAGGACATTAAAGCGGTTGTGGGGGCCTTCATTAAGCTCGCCGAGCGTACCGGCATCGTCGACAGCGACCCGCCGGAGTACATCAAGATCCTGAAAGTCTATAAGGGGATGGAGACCCCGACCCCCGCAGGCGTGGCCCAAATAGGTACACCCAACGACTGCAGCGGTTGTGCATTAAAGAAGTCTGACGAAGCCCGACGGCGCAACCCTTGGGGCGTAGATCCCAAACATCATTTAAGCGATTGGCAGGAAGAAGTCGCCAACGGTGATACAAGACTTGGTTATTGGGAATGGGTGCAGCATAGAGAAGAGGAGGCCTAACATGCCTAAAAGATATACCAACGCCTGCAGCGCCCGAGGTGCACAGATGGGACGGGCTACGACCATAGCGCCGAGAGACACCAAAGTCAAGTTACACCTGGAGCGGGTCCGATTAACTCAGCAGGGGTATGACCCCGGTGGGGCGTATTGGGGGAACTGTGAGCCGTTATACACCTTTTACGACGATGATTGCACCGTTGATGATTACACCAGGGCGCGAGGACGGGAGCAGGCAAAAAACATCATCATGCAGAAGTATCCGAACGCGAGATTTTACAGGTGAGGGGGCATAACATGCACAACGACCCAATAAGAGAGAGAATCCGCACGCGGCGGTCTGAGTTAAAAGACCTGCTCGCCCTCGGTGACTCGGTGAACAGAAGACTCATGACGGAGTTCGGCCTCAGTTATGGCATGGTCTGCTATTATCAAAAAGAACCTGGGGTGGATCGCCGGGTTAAGTTCACGGCGGCGGTGTTGCAGGAGCTGTCTGAGATGACCCTTGACGAACGTCGGCGCTGGGCCGAGCGGGAGAACGTCGGAAACAGATCGGTGCAGGATGCACTCCGCCGGTATAAGAAGCGCAAGAACCAGCAGGTTGGGGACAACCTCCGCCAGCGGGGCTACATCGACTTTGACTCCGGGGCGGAGCTGCGCAGTATGGGTCTGACACCGGCACGGTTGCGGGTGGTGCGGAAGCATTTAAAGCAGATCTATAAGTTGGGGCTGGAGGCACCCAACAGGTTGACCCATCCGCCAACGGGGCGGGTGTATCTGCTCGAACGGCAAGAGCAGCACAGCCTGCTCCAGAATCCTGACCTTTTTTTGAAATTTCGGGCGGAGCACATACGACTGACGTGGGACTCTGTAAAACCCTTGACACCCGCCGAATAACTTGTATAATAGTTTACAAATAATACAAAGGGGGCGCCCAATCATGGCCCGACCTAAGAACAAAGAACTGAAAGCCCTGTTGAAAGAGCGGCGGGCTGACCTCATCAAGGTACATCCGACGGGGTGGGTGGACCTGCTGGTGGAGGAGTTTGGCATCGCCCGGAACACCATTTTTTACCACCTGCGCGAAGAGGGGAAGGATGGCCGGTTCAGGTATACCAAAGACGAACGGCGGCGGCTACTCACCGCCTCTAAAGAGGAATTAGCCGCGTTCGCCACCCGTACCGGTAAATCGTTGCTGGCCGTCCAGCGCCTCGTCGCCAGGGAGAAACAGAAGACGGAGAACCACGACTCCGGCCAGCGCACCACTTTCTTAATGCTGCAGGGCTATTTCAACTTCGACGACGAGGCCGAGCTGCACCTGTTTGGCTTCACGTTGACGGATGTGGTCATGGCCCGCCGGGTCCTGCGTCCGTTTGGTCTGACCGTCGAGAACCGCAGCCTCCTGCACCCTGCATCAGGCCGGTTCTTCCTCTTAACCATGGAGGACCAGGAGGAGCTATTGCATGATGCAGAGGCCTTTCTCCGTCGCCACGCGGCGCGGATCAAAGAAGGATGGAGGACGACATGAGAAGAACGATTAATTGGGACATCCTGGCAGTCTGGGGCGGGCTCCTCGCCTTCGGGTGGTACTTCGTCTTCTGCTTCATCTTCATGGCGAGGAACCCGAAGGCCAATCAGGTGTATACACTGACCCATCCCGGCCAAGTGCTGCGGATGGAGAGGGTGGAGGGGTTTCAATAAAATAATTTGAAAAAAACTTGACAAATAAATAAAACGTGTGATAAGGTGAGCAAAAATTAAGACAGGACGAAAAAGGGGGTGACGGTATGTGAATCAGGACTGAAGGAAAATATAGGCAGTAGCCCCAGAGTGTCACGGCGCCTGGGGCTTTTTAGGTGAAAGCCTTTTGATGCTATGACTGGAGGAAGCTGTGGCACTACGTTTACTCACCCTCGATATAGAATCTTTTTACTCCACAGAATACTCCCTCTCGCGCATGACGAACGAGGAGTATGTCCGGGACCCCCGTTTCGAAACCATCATGGTCGGCCTCAAGATGGAGGACCGCCCCGCGCTGTGGATTCCTAAACCCCAGATCCCCGCCGTCTTCGCCCGTATCCCTTGGTCTGAGACCGCTGTCCTTTGCCATCATGCCCATTTTGATATAGCCATCCTGGAGTGGATCTACGGCATCCGCCCCGCCTTTATTTGCGACACCCTCTCCATGTTCCGCGCCCTGTATCCAGCTGAGTCCCATTCGCTCGACAACATGACCAAAGTGCTCGGCCTGCCGCCGAAGGGGCACGAAGTCAACAACGCCAGGGGCAAACGCTTCGCCGACTTCACCCCCGAGGAACTGGCCCGGTATGGTGCATATTGTGTCAACGACGTGGAGCGGACCAAGGAAGCATTTGACATTATGAAACCACAGGTGCCGGTCTCCGAACTGCGCCTGATCGACCTCACCGTGTGTCTCTTCACCGAACCGGTGTTAGAACTGAATGAAGAACTACTCCTGGAGGCGTACCATGATGAACGGCAAGCCGTTTTAGAGCTGTTCCTGCGCGTGTTCCCGGAGATGGAGGCCGTTGCACGGAAGGCCATCGAGGGCGAAGACCCAGAGGCGTGGAAGAAACTGAAAGCCCCGTTGTCCTCCAACCCGCAGTTCGCCGATATGCTGTTGGGGCTGGGCATCGACCCGCCGAAGAAGTTATCCCCTGCAGCCGTGAAGCGCGGTGACGCGGACCCCGAGAGCGCCGGTGAAGCACCCGTCGGGTTACTCCCCAAGGTGTCGAAGAAGGAGAAGGAAGCGTTCCGGGCGGAGCACGGTTACCCACACCTCTGCGATGTCTGGGCCTATGCCTTCGGCAAATCAGATGAAGACTTCAAACAGCTCCTAGGGCATGACGATCCTGCGGTCGTTGCGTTGGTTGAGGCTCGGATGGGCGCGAAAAGTACGATCAAGGAGACGAGGGCCAAGCGGTTCATCGGCGTGAGTCGTCGGGGTACGCTACCTATCTATTTAAAATACTACGGAGCGCATTGTGTACCAGGCCACGTAGGTTTTTTGACCTTAAAAGGGTGGCAGAGGCTGGACAAATGGGACGGCGGGAAGATAGCCCAAGTACACCCCAATCAGTATATTGAGTTCTTACCCGCACGACGCTATAAAGGGCCGGTTATAGAGCAATGGGTTAGCGTGGATGCCCCATATATTGCTGAATGCTTCACGCTAGGACATACGGTGCCATATCTCAAACACGGCAGTTTTGCTTGGGGGGTCTTGCAAGCCGGGGAGCTACAGAAAAGAGCTTCTTTTTTCACACCCCTAGCCGGGAGTTACACCGGGACGGGGAAACTTACACCCCCCCAGATGCAGGTATTATGTATGGTCCAAGCTGACGGTCATTATGCAGGCGGATCGCTCTCTATCTTTGTTAAGAAACCCCGGAAAATAGAACGGGCTAGACAATTACTCGCCATGGCTAAAGTACCATTCACCGAAAAAGTATTTCCATCACATCCAGATTTTGTACGTTTCGTTATACGTAGTAATGATAAACCCGAGTGGCTAACCCCGGAGAGAAAAATGCTAGGGGCATGGCTCTTAGAGTCAACCCCCGCAGCCAGAGAAGCGTTTATCTGCGAAGTAAAGCATTGGGATGGGTTTGAACATAATGGACAAGTTTTCTATTCAACTTCCGACGAGATAAATAAAGAGTGGATGATTACGCTATGCCATCTCACAAACAGATGTGCCACAGCACATAAGAAGATTTCAAAGAATCCTAATAGGCGTCCGAATTATACGATAGCTATTAGGCAGAGAAATTTTGGGCTGGTACTGAATAGACACATCAGTACCATAGCTGAACCCCAAGTTTCTTACTGTGCGGAAACGAAGACAGGTTTCTGGCTGGCGAGAAGCGGCGAGCGGATTTTTGTTACTGGAAATACTGGAAGATATGGGGCCGGAGATGCGCTAAACCCTCAGAATTTAAACAAATTTTGCCCAAATCCACAGTGTGAAGGTGGGGTTTTGAAATGAAAGAAATCTCGATGGAGACCTTCATAGTAGGGTGTATAGAATCAGAGTTCCCGCTCTGCGGCGGCTGCTGGTGGAAGGAATATTGTAGGTCTGATACGAAGGTGGTAGGAACCGAGCCCATTATTTTCCGGATATACGACGCGGATATAAAACCAGAGTCTCTCAGCTCGATTTTTTAGAACTGGTGGATGATGCCGCTGAAGAGAGGTTGCCATGACAGACTACGACAAACTTAAAGCGTTATTGACCGAGTTCGGGGTCGGGTTCACAGAGATAGAAGAGGACGGTAATAAGGTTATCCATTGCGAAGAAGGCGATGTCAAGATCACAGGCTACGGAATGTTCTATACTACCTTTGATTTTACCCCTGAAGGTAAGTTCATCAAGATGGGGGCATGGGAGTAATGAGCGAACTTTGTCCTAAATGTCAAGGCACCGGAATCTCCCCCCTCCGCCGTGCGATCCAAGCCCCCGAGGGTCATGTCATCGTCGTGCGGGACTTGAGCGCCATTGAGGCCAGGGTGAACGCCTGGAACGCAGGGCAAGACGACATGGTGGACATTTTCCGACGCGGCGAGTGTGTCTATTGTGATATGTACCGGACGATCTCCGGGGTGGCGATCACGAAGAAGGATAAGAATGAGAGATTTTTAGGAAAAACTGTGGTACTAGGTTGCGGCTATGGCCTCGGCTGGCGCAAGTTCCAAGGAATGCTCCGCGTCGGGATGCTGGGTGACAAAGGGCGAATCCTCGGGCAGAATATCGCCGATCCCCTGGGGGTCCATCTTGACGGGTTCCTCCACCGCAACATAGGTTTTGTCCGTGAGTCCCTGCCCCCTGGTGTCGACGAGACCACCCATGCCCTGCACTGCGCCTGCGCCGAGAAGATCATCCGGACTTTCCGGGATAACAAGCCTAAGATCCCCGAGTTCTGGGACACCTGCCAAGAGATGCTAGGCCGCATCCTCGTCGGCGACCACTGCGAGTTTGGCAGAGCCGGCCTGGTAACCTGCCGCGAGGGCATCATCATGCCCAACGGGATGCTCATCAGATATGTAGAGCTGGAGGTGGAGCAGAAGGGCAAGCGGAAAGAGTACAGTATTTTGAAGAACCGACGAAAAGGTGAACGATCTAAGGTATATGGCGGTTTGATGACGGAGAATTGCACACAATCTTTGTCAAGAATTATCATCACCGACGCCATGCTTTCCACACAAGATTGGTTCAACCGCCGCAACGCGACGAAGAACCTGAACCCCAAGCAGTACATAAGAAAAGTCGTCCACCAGGTACATGATGAAATCCTCTGCGTCGTCCCCGAACAGGAGGCCGAGGAGACGTTCGACCGGATGGGTGAGATCATGTCACGCCAACCCCCCTGGGCTCCGGACTTACCTCTCGCCTCTGAGGG
>Ga0209318_1001966_pt1 | contig 11219 bp, 24 predicted proteins | sample RifGroE1_FD_183999 | JGI IMG/M metagenome (GOLD analysis project Ga0209318, IMG submission 183999) | Groundwater microbial communities from Rifle, Colorado, USA - Groundwater E1 (SPAdes) (version 2) | ecosystem: Environmental > Aquatic > Deep subsurface > Groundwater | place: Rifle, Colorado...
TCCACCACTTTTGTAAATATTCTTTCTGAGGTTCTGTTAATTCATTAAATTGATCTATTGTTATATGTTTTTGATTCATCCCTTTATTACTCCCAAATCCATAAGTCTAGCTAATATTACTGCCATTTCTACATGACTTACTGGTTTGTCGGGATTAAAATTTCCTTTATCGTCACCTTTTAATAATCCGGCATTCTTACATCTAGTAACATGGCCGGAGTACCATAAACCTTCCGGAACGTCAGGAAATGGACCGGGGACAGGTTTTGGTTCTATAATATCGTACTGTTTTAAACCATACTGATTAATTAAACTTATAAGACTATTAGCATATTTCGGATCTGTCGCATACCCACAATCATATAAAGCTTTACAAGCTATCTCTGGAGTTTCTGCTTTACGAACCCGTAAATACCTATCACTCATTAATAACTTGTGATGGTCTTCTAATGATTCTAAATAGCTGTTATAGGCCCTGAATTGGGCTGTAATAGTAACCCTCTTACCATTGTAAACCTCTTCAGTCAGGCAGGAAACGCTACCTGCCGGTCCTTTACCCTTAACTCCAAATAAATTAAAACTATTTTGTTTAGTGATTTTGTCTATAGGTAAAGATTTACCCCATCCTGTTTCTAATATTGCTTGAGCTATTGTTACAGATGAAAATATCCCAAATTTCTTCTGTAATTCCTGAGCTGCCGGAGATACTAACCCTATAAATTCTTTAGACTCCAATTTGAACAACCTCCCTATCATTTAATTTATTAAGTCTTTTAATCAATCCGTAATACATAGGCTTTCTAGTTCCCAAACTACCTTCTTTACCGAAGAATTTTAATGAGATAGCTTGAAATTCACTTCCTTTTAATTCTGTATAATTTATTTTGTTCAATATTTCTAAAAGTTTATTTAAATCATTTATTTCTATTAATTTCTCAAATAATGTTTTTTTATCTTTCTTTTTATCCAAAGAACAAGATCTTAATCCCGGAAGGTTTCCTTCTATAAAATCCGGACATTCAGTTATTACAGTGATAAATCCATTTACAACAAATGAATTGCTCTTTTTCTTGTATCCCTTACCATCTAAGTCTCCAGATTTAATCCAAGAACATAATAGAGGCGTTGCCTTTCTACAGTTGTAGCATTTAGATCCCATACTGAGTAAAATCATAAAGATGCTTTGATGTTATTACTTTATCAATAGTATTAGGAATCATAAGATTAGATATCCTAAAGAAATCTTGAGGTCTATCCAATCTATTAGCAAACTTCATAATAGCAGTTCTAAATGTTCTTCCTAAAAGATACTTTTCGTTATCTTTTATATATTGATAGAATTGACTCATCATCTTGTCTACCAATTCAAGATTTTCTTCTGGTTTTAATTTCTGATAAACAGCTTTCTTAATTTTCTTTCGACTCATCTTTTACCCACTCCACAATTTCTTTTATATATCCTATTTCCGCTCCGTTTATCAAGGCTATTACTGGCCTACCAGTGGCAGAAACTATACCCTTTAAGTCTTTTTCAGGAAATATTTTATCTTTAGGGAACCATATTACTATTGCGTTGTTTAAATCCCCAATAAGAGTTTCTTCCGGGAATACTAAATCTCCTAAAGGTTTGCCAGTAACCTTCTCAACCATGACTATATGAATTTTGGTTACAGGTTTCAAATATCCTATCCCTCCCAATATTTACTTTTAATATTAGAGTATTTCTTGTTATTAATTATATCAAGTTCTATTGAAGTCTGACTCTAATCTATCCAGAGTCAGACTTCAATAGACTAACTAACTTTATCTATCTGTAGTTTTAAATAACTTTTCCCCAAATTGGTTATCTTGCAAATCTTACTTTTACCTTCAGAATAAATATCCAAGAAACCTAGAGTGTATAATCTATTTACTATGTCATCCAAAGAAGATCTTCTAACCTGAGCCTTTAAAGATAAGTCTTCCTTACTTGACCTGTCTTCCAATAAAGCTATTAGAACATTTTCAGATTTCTCCGGAAGTCTTTTCCCGGCTTGTAATAAATACTCTTCTAGAGTTGTGTTGTTCAATTTATTTCTCCCCTTTTTATATTTAAAATATTATTTAAGGATTTGCTCTTCTACAAGAAAATTAATCCCGGACAGCAAATCCTTAGTTTAGTTTTATGATAACTTTCTCAGCTTTACATTTCCGGAGATAACGTCTTGAATTTTTATTGTAAAACTTTCAAAGGGACTATCCTCAGACATCCAATATATTATCAATTCAGAGTTATTAACAACAGAGATAAGACCGTTTGTTTTTTCAAAACCCTCAATCTGATTTTCAAATTCAATAGCTGTACCAGTCTGGTAATATTCCTTATCAAATCTTGGTTCTGTTATTATCCCAGGAATAGATACTTCTTTCTGTTCCATTTCTTTTCTCTCGAATTTAGGACTCTTTAAATAGCCTGAAAATGCTTTCTTTGATTTTTTCCTTTTAGCTCTATCATTATTATGGTTTTCATAACAATCCTCACAAACGTTTAAAGCATAAACTCCACTACCTTCATCTTCTCCGCAGATTTGACATTCATATTCGTAAGAACCTGGATCGCAATCATGGCATACTATTTCTTTTTGGTTATTTGTTACAAACTCGTCTCCACACTCGGTACATTTTTTAGTATAAACTTTAGGCATTATTGAATCATCCCTTTCTTCAGTTATTTCACTATATTTATCTACTTTTCCACAAAAATCACATTTATACTTACATACAGGAGTCTCAGAAAAAAATTCTTCACCACACTCTGAGCATTCAAAGGTATAAATTTTCTTTTTAGCTCTCATATTTCAATAACCCTCCTTACCTATATTAGTCTTATTATATTCCCTTAAAGATTTTCTTTTCTTATTAGATTCAGAAGCTCTAATACTTCTCTCTTTGAGATTTTTTTTAAATACTTTACGAACTTCACAGTATAGAACTGGATCGATACTTTCTATTCGTTGAACTTCTTTTCTTACTGTTTCGTGAGATATATTGAAATGTTCTCCTGCTATTATTAAAGTACATTTATTTTCGATAATATACTCACAAATATCAAGTCTTCTTTCTATTACCTCTAATTGAGACAATATTTTAGGTCTCTTCTTTCTAATTTTCTTAGGATTAGTTCTTTGATACATTTCATAGTTTTCTAAAAGTCTTGCTTGAACTTTCTTGTCCAATTCTTTATCATATTTTTTAACCATAAGGGAAGCCCTGAAAACTGTTCCGTATGAAATTTTGAAATGAGCTGCTGTTTTTCTTAAAGTAGATTCTTCATTAACTAAATAGTTGCATATTTTTAAGACTAACCCTTGATTGAGTATTGTCATTAATTTTTATTCTTAATCTTAGGTTTAGGATTTGATAAAAATTGTTTTTCTAAATCAAGTCTAAGATCATCATTTCTTTTGCATTGCTGATAAGTAAACTCAATTAATTCTTTTAGAGTATATCCTTTTTCTAGGTATATTAAAATATTTCTGAAGAAAGGATTATTGTTATATAGCTTTCTATAATTTTCATCCTTTAAAATATTTTCGATGTAATATCTTGCTATTAATTCTCTTTTCTTAAATCCACCACAACAAGCTAATTCTTTATCAATATACTTGCTGTGTTTGAGACTATTACTATACGGTTCTGTAATACAACATCTTCTATTATTCTCAGTATAAAAAAAGAAACAATCTTCACATTTATTTTGAGAAGCATCCGGTCCTTCCCCATATTCTTTAGCACATCTTATTGAATCAGGAATCATATACACGCAGCCGGAGCCGGAAACGGAACAGTTGAATCTCCCTGAATCGGAATCAAAAGTTGAACAGGTACAAGCCATTTACGAAAACCTCCTTTTAATAAATTCACTATTAACTTAACACTACCTTTCTCCTACCACCCCGGCCTTTATTAGAATTTATTACTTTTCTTACGTCATAATATAAATCAGGATTATAATTATAAACTTTTCCTATACTACTATAAATGAAACCATAATTGCTTTCAAAATGTAAGGCAGCTTCGCTTATTGTTACTTTGTTGTCAGCAATATACTGACATATTTCTATCTGTCTACTAATAACTTTAAATTCTTCCTCTAGAGATCTATTATAAGTTTTATATGTCTCTATTATCTTTCTTGCCTCCAAGTACAATTCATAATTTATTGATTTTAATTCTTCAACATAACGATAAATTGTTGGAGTCGTTACTTTGAAATGTCTTGAAGTTGCTTTAAGTGATATTTTGTTTTCTACTAAATACTCACACACTTGAAGTATTTTTGAATAAGTCTTATCTCTTCTCATATCTTATATTCCTTTCAATAATTCAGGATTTCTAAATTCGTCACCTATAACTTCTAAGTCTTTACCCAAAGGTCTTATTTCTCCGTTATCACAATTCCAAAATGAATTAAATTCCTTGTCCATTGAATTTACTCCCCCAATCCAATAATAGCCGAAACTTAGATTCTCAAATACGACTCTAAATATTGCAACTAAATCAGGATTATGGTCATAATACCTTCTACATATGTCTCCGCTAAATATCTTTCTTCCTTTCCTATCAATCATTCCAGGTAAATGTATTGTAGGAACAAACCTCTCGTCTTCTCCATCCTGAAATGATTTTGCTACTTGATACATAGAGGTGTTGTTGTCCCAATTATCATTATCAGCTATGTCTATGAATCCATCATGGGACATCTTTTTAGTTTCTTTATCCCATATCCTTATTTCAAGTGGTAACATTTATTTAACCTTCACTCTCTTTCTCATAATCTAAAATCTCCCTCACAAAGAGGAACTACTCCTGCCCAAAGAATCCACAACTCCATATCATCCATTTCGTCCATTTCTTCATCTGTTACTTCTTTGTTATAGTTCTTGATAAATTTCTTAGCTTTCTCACGATTAAAACCTGATTCTTCCGTATCGTATTCTAGCTTTCTACCATCATCGGTTATCCTGGTATATTTCATTTTTATTTCTTAGCCTTTCTTTTTCTAACTCTAGGAATAATACGTTCATCACCATACCATTCAAAATATTTCTCAGCCAAGTCTTTTAAATAATCATCGCAACTACTGTATATAATATCATCAATAGTTATTCCTATAAAATTGCTATATTTTACGACTTCTATGATTTCTAACTTAAGATTCTTCTTGTAATTTCTAATCAATACTATTTCTTTCAATACAGAAACAAAACAGTCGTATTCTACACCCTCACCATAGGTAAACTTTTCTTCTGTCAGAACAAAGAATACTATAATTCTTGCGTTTTTGTTTTTGTAGGAGATTTTCTTAAAATCATCGTCACCTGAACCCTCTAATAAATCTCTAATATTTTCTGTATTACAATAAAGTTCTTCAACTTCTAGCAACTCACCTTTCTTGCCAGTTATTAATCTGGCATAGCCATCATAATGGATTTTCTTTCTCATTTCTTTTCCCTTTTCTTAAATTCCATATGCCAGTAATACTTCTCTTTTGTTTTACCACTACTAAAAGTAAATATAGTCTTACAGCAGGAGGTAAAACAGTTGCATCTATTTTTAGTTCTAAATTCTTTCTGTTCTATAATACATCCAAACTTACTTCTTAATTTACAAGCGTTACATTGGTTCGTATAATCGAACTTGGGATTCTTTAAAATATAGTGGTTTCTAGAACCACACTCTGGACAGTCTGTATATCTTCTTACTGAGGTTATTCTACCCTCAAAACCGCAGTTATTACAGTGAATAGGTAATGATAATTTGAACATTCATATCACATCCTTCTAATTTTTTCTTCTATTACTTGCTTTGTTAACCAGTCAAAATTTTCTTTCGTTAAATGACCTTCACAAAATTCTTTTACTTCTTCCTGAATAAGTATGTCTATATGAGATTGAGATAATTTCTCTCTCATAATTTCTAAAAATCTATTCTTATTTGTAATATCTAAGTAGTAGTCCAGAAAATAGTTTTTTAATTCTTCTACTGCCCCATTCATAGCTATCTCAGGAATTCTTAAACCCATATCTCTAACTACAGAACCATCAATAGTTATCTTTATTTCTAAAGATTTATCACTCGGCCAATTCTGTAATTTCTTTATTAGGTCTTCCTTATCTTTAAGATTTCTAGAATCTAGTTTGTCAGACATTTTTATTATCAACCCTTTTCCCATTCTTGATAAAATCCATAAAATCTTCGGCCAGGATTTTAGAAATATTTTCGTTTACCATTTTCATAATCTCAGGAGTTATTTGATAACTATTAGATTTCATTTTGAAATCTTCTAATATAGCATTAACTATTTCTTTCGATGCTATATCCGCAGCCCCTTGTAATACTTCTAAACCAAAATTAACTAATGATTCTCGGCTAACTGATAAATGTATATCAAGAGTTTGCTTAGTAGTATTATCTTCCGCTATGATGTTTATAGTATCAACCCCTCTATTCTCTCTAATACCCTCACTCCAGGTAAAATATTTTACCTATTCCTTTACAATCAGGACATACAACATCCCTAATAACAATAAATTTCTCTTTAACATAACCGGTCCCTTTACATTTAGGGCAATCCCTTATAGCTAAACCGGGGCTAGGTTTTATGAAATTTATTTTACAATATACACATATATCGTAAGGTCTACCAGAAAAGGTTTCCGTTTCTCTGAGTTTCTTTCCGCAAATATAACAATTCATTTTAAATCCCTACCTCTTAATGACTAAGTTTGTATTTAACATTTTAAGCTATACAAACTTAGTCACTGATTGACGAACATACTTTAGGTTAAACGACTCATAGGAACTCTGAAAGAATTTCGGTTATTTCTTAACCTGTTTTCTTTCCTCCAGTTAACACCTTTTCCGAAGGTTTCTTCAATAGTTTTATCGAACTGCTCTTCCGTGTAAAACACCAAGTCCTTAACTTTCATTCTTAAAAATTTGGAGTCGTTTTCATACAAGTCTGTCAAACAAACCTGCTTAGAATCAGGGTAATAGTATTTAACCAATAAAGGTTTCCCTATCGCCCACTCAGGAAGTTTTCTTTTAGTATGAGCTTTGATTTCAACTATCTGATTTTTAATTCTCTCTATTCTGATAGTCTCAACTTTTGATTCTAACATTTAGATTACCTCTCCCCCAATATATTATTTTCCTACAACTAATCTAACATTTCCGGATAGAATATCTTCTACTGTAGGAGTGTACCATCTGAAACCATCCTTATTCTCTGGGAACGCAAATGCAGCAGTATACCTTTCAATTTTCATAACTAAAGTATGTCTATCTGTAAAACCAGAATATTTTTCAGGATCGTATGAAACGTATACCGGAGTTCCTACTTTTAATACTTCAGTATTAAATTGTTTAGACGGAACCAACATATCTTCAAAACCACAATTCAGAAGTATTTCTCCTTTGTTTACATCCTCAACACGGATATCCATTCTCGGAATACTGTTACCATTCGCATATCCAATAGTTAATATGTCTTTTTCAGTTCTCAAAACCAGAGAATCGATCCATTTCATTACTTCTTTGTAACGAAACTTAATTGGCCTATTATTCGTAAACTTAGCAGCGTTAAAATGCTGAACATCAATTAAGTAGTCGTCCGGATTAGTGAAGATTAATTCTTTCTCCAGTTCTTCGATCTTGTCCAGAACTATTCCATAAGTTCGTGATATTGGAGTTTCTATAGCCTGACAAACCCAAGAATCTTTCTGTTCTTTTAACCATTTTTTTAGTTTTTCAACTTTAGCAGAATTCAATTTATTATTCACTCTCCTTTTTAGATTTTTCTATACCACTATCTAACCAGTTTACAAGTAAGACCATTAAGAGAATGAATGTTATTCCTGAAGAGAAACCAAAAATCCATACCCTAGTAAATTCAACGTCATTCAATTTATTATTCACTCTCCAGTTAACAAGTTTGACCGTCTGGTTCAAAGTTTTTGCAGTAATATATTAAACAATCCTTACATTCTACCTTAAACCAATGAGTCTTAGACATATACCCTCTATCGCTAACCTCAAGACCACATTCGGTTTCTCTACAATGAATCAATCCTCTAGGTCCAGAGACTCTACCAAACTTATTACACTCAAAACAGCACCTAGAATATTTAACAACCGGGTTATTGTTTTTGTCATATAATTTATGAGGTACTGTTTTCTGTTCTAGTAGTTTAGCCAGCCTCTCCGACTCATCTTTTATACAACTATTTAACCTATCAAGGTTAGGATGGCTGTTTATGTGATAAACCCGTTTTCCGTACTTATTACAAATATGAAGTTTACGACCTGTTTCAAAAGACTTATTCTGTTCTTCTTCCGTCAAAGAAAGATGCTCACAGTTTCCGCAGTATGGATTATTTCTTATTTTTTATCCTCCTACAAATGCCCATCTATAGGGCAAATACTTTCCTCATTATTATTGACCCACATAAAATCATATTCATTATCATCGACCAAGAAATTCAGTCTATAATGATCCGCTATAGTACACCCAATCCAATTATGAGTAAAACATGCACTATGATTAACACATAATAAGCAACATCTTTTGTCTTTCAAAGGGCAGCCTCGTTTATTATAAGATTTACACCCACCGTCATCTTTCAAATGAATACATTTAATATTATGAGCCTTTCGATTTATAACTAATAAATTATAATTCATTTTTACTTTTCACCTCTCAGCCTTTTATACGCAACATAATCTCCAAATGCAAATATTAGGTTTCCAATACATTGAATAATCACGGCTTCATAAATAAAATCAATTCCGTAGTAACATATAAGAACAGATATCATTGAACCTATACCAGTAGCCCACAAACAATAGCTTTTCTTAGCTACTTGATAATTTGTTAACCCCTCTGAATGTAAATTCTCATTAATAGCTTCAGTTATTATCGTATACCAGATAACTACTGTTATAGATTCAACAAATCCCATTCCCAAAAATCTAATATTTGCATCCATAAACCCAAGTGAAGATATTATAGCTGTTAATATTACATCTACTATCATAACCACATATAAATACTTCCTAAAAATCTTTCTCCTATTATTAGTCTTCAATATAACATTCGTCATAGCTGCAAACATGGTTCCCAATACATTAGCTAACGAATAAATAGTAGGAGATATTTTAATCACAAAATAAATATGAATCGTTGGAGAAGTTACGGCCATTAAAAATGAAAACATAACCTCATTCCAGATTAATAGATTTCTTGTTTTCTGATCCATATATCACGTCCAATCTCTAACCAGGAATCAATATAACATTGTCACATTCTTGAACCTCAAAATTCACGGTACAGTTATTAGGAATCGCAAGATCTAAAATTAATTTCAATCTGTCTCCGACGTAATGTTTGCATTCCTTATTCTGACATACAGATATACTTACATCAAAACCTCCTTCCCAATGATTCCAACCATCGACTAATATTCCATGTCTAGTTTTCTTCTGATACAATTTATTTCACACCTCTTTACCTATTAACCAGCTTCTAAAACTTAGTTATAAAGTCCTACCTCTATTTACCTCTTTCATCAACATTCTAGATCCTCTATCAGAAATCAATTCTTCAACATCAACAGTAACTTTTTGGTTGTACGCTTCACCAGGTTTAGAAGGTTTTTAGACTTCCTAATTCCTTCTGGTCTAAAGTCTTCACAAGAAAATATCATTTTTTTATTATTTCTACCTTTTTCACAAGAATTATCCCTTAACTCAAACCTACACTCTTTACATTTGCTCATTAACTATTCACCCTACTTTCTATCGTATATCACCAGAATCACAAAACCTATAACAATAGCTAACGATGAAATTAATTCTTTCAGATTGGAACCTATCTCAATCATTTTTATCTCCTCCGTAACCAAGAAAATACGATTCAGTTTTTTCATTTTACTTTTTAAGCTATGAATACCGAATCAACCATTTCTTTTTATTTCTCTGAATATTTTTCTGAATCCAGATTTGAGATATTCTAAATCAAATTAAAATACCTCTTATTTATATTATATCAACTACGGTATGGTTTTTTCCCACTAATGGCATGTTTTTATCACTAAAACACATAAAATTTCGTAAAAATTTTCTGAAAAAATTTTGGGATTTTCCGTATATCAAGGTTTTTTTAAAAACCGGTCCTTGAATAATTCCAGAAGATTAGTTTGTTTCGGGATTTTTGGGTTTTGGGGATAGGTTAGTATAGGTGTTATTATGAGGTTAGGGTTATTTTGGGGTTAAAAATTAGGGAGATATTATGTTGGTATAGGTGATAATTCCGCAGTTTTGCGTTAAAAACGCTTTTTTGCGGAAAATATTTGTGGGGGATTATACCTCCCCCGGTCTCCCTGCCGGTCTATACAGGGAAAAAGCTTTGAGCTTGACCTCCTGCCTCCTACCCAACAGCTAAACCAGGACAAACAGATCAACACAAAACATAGTCCAGGACTAACACCAAAAACAGGGACCGGAATAAAAGTAGGCCTACTTTTGACAGCTACACAAGACACGGCAAAAGAAAACACGATGCAAATAATAATTATCCCAGATATATTGCATTCGAAAAGATTACTCTTTTTTGAACTGGTATTGATGCAGCTAACACATAGAGAAGAACAAAATAGTTTTGACTTGTCCACAGTGTGACCTCCCATCTAAAAGTAGTTGAAATACTTTGAATACTAAGGTGAATTCGGAATCATGTTTTTCCTTGCTACTTTTGAAAAAAGCTATATTCCAATACAAAAAAAGCTGATATATTTTGCACACTGTGAGAAGGTATGATACCAACAAAATAGTAACGTGATATCTTTTATTTTAGTAACGAATAAAAAACCAGTTCTAAAAAAGTAGGTGTTTTTTGTGGTAGCAGTGTAAAAAAGTGATATAAATTGGCCCGGATAACAAGGTGTTTTGGTTCCGATAATAAAGATTATGTAAACTAGATCTATGTTTAACCTGGTAGCAGTAAAAAAGAGATGCTACCAGAGTATAAATAGTATACTTAGAATCATGTTGCTTTTTTGAACTGGTAACATAGTAGTATATAATAGATGGATCGGAATAACATAGCTTTGTTTTTTGAACTGGTAACATACATACTATATAGTAGTAAATATAGTAGTAACATAATAGTATATTGATCA
>Ga0209318_1001972_pt1 | contig 11186 bp, 14 predicted proteins | sample RifGroE1_FD_183999 | JGI IMG/M metagenome (GOLD analysis project Ga0209318, IMG submission 183999) | Groundwater microbial communities from Rifle, Colorado, USA - Groundwater E1 (SPAdes) (version 2) | ecosystem: Environmental > Aquatic > Deep subsurface > Groundwater | place: Rifle, Colorado...
ACTGTAGTGATTGTCGGGGCTAAAATTTGTGCTTTCATTTCAAAATAGCGAAACAACTTTGACTCCATATGTGTTTGACCATCTATAGCAAGTTGAATAAATTGCTCTCTTGCATGAGGCACTACCCCCGCATCACTGGTCGGCCAATCAATTGTTTGAATAGTTGGAACTAAGGCAAGTAAAGCCATCTTCTTTCCGAAGTTCCCCTGATACTCAATATCAAATTTGTATTGATGCTCTACATCTGTACAGAAGGATGAAAATCCATTCAGAATATCTTGGTTGCAAGCTGTGTTCAGTTCTATGATTTTTTGTTGTTGGATTTCTGAAAGAGTAGGGCGAGAGGCAAGCAATTCCGCTTCTCTCTGTGCTATTTCTTCAGGTGTGAAGTCAACTTCAATTATTCCATCTTTTGTAATAATCAATTTGTCTACCAATTACTTCACCCCCATAAGAATTAATTGAGAGCCTACGCTAAACATGGCAGAGTTTATATTAAGAATGGATATCTTTGATATTGTATTAACAGCGGTAGTTACTCCATAGAACGTACTTGGATAGGTATAAAGACTAAGATCCGTATAACCACTAATTGCAATTATACTATTTTGCTTTAATGGGACATTTGTTAGTAACGCCTCTATAAAATTAGAGTAATTAAGGTAAGTTCGTCCTAAATCAAAATATGTCGAAGTTGAGGCGTTGCCACTTGTCTGACCAAAAGATACATTTCTATAAGTACTAGTACTTAGGTCATTAATTCTTAGTACGAGTTGTTCCCCATTTGACTGGTTATTGTTTAGGCTCATTAGCAATTTAAAGAATCTATAATTAGTTAGGTCTAAATTTAAAAATTCAATTACTCCGACAGCACTTGCTAAATTAACCTCAGCTATTTTCTCCCATGCCCCGTCACTCAAGCTAACTGTTTTCCACTCAGGAGCTGTTTCACCTGCATTCATGGCGAGTAGTTGACTTGCTGTTCCTTTTGGTAATCTTGTTAATGCATCTACGCCCGAACCGTAAACTATATCTCCTGCTGCGATATTCGCAATTCCGATGTTTCTAGGCGTGTGTGCGTCTGTCGCATCTTCCGCCAAATGCGACACAACAGTGTTGCTTAAATTTGTCACATTAGTATTTGTAGTATCTAAAGCACTCTTATTTGCTTTCTCGACTATTTCCCCTGCACCATTTAAAACAGAGATTTCATTTGATATGTTCTCTACATCTTGTATTATTTTTGGTTTTGACAATTCAATATTCACCTCGTTTTCTATAAATGTTTAATAATCTATTATTAGTAGATATGCATTTTTATCCAGTTACCGTCCATCCCTTACCTGTAGCAATTGTTCTAGTACATGTCGCTGCTCCCGTAGAACCTGTAATATTTACAGTTTTGGATGTAACTGTTGGCAATGAAGTAAATATCGTATCTAGTTGCGCAGCAGTTAAAGCCGTATATTGCAGATCAAGTTGTGGGGCAGTAGCATCGCTAAATGTACTTGAAGCATGAAATATTAAGGTAGCTACTTTATTAAGTTTACCTGATGTACCTTTTAACCCCAATTTAGATACTTTAGCATTTGATAAATTAATAGAAGTAAGTTGCTCACAATAATCAAACATAGTGGTAGCTATTATAGATGATGAGTTTAATGCAAAATTTGTGGTTATTAATGAAGATAGATTGTAACAGCTATTAAACATAGATGAGGCATTTGTTACTGATACCATACTACTTATATCTATATTTAATAGATTGTAACAATTAGAAAACATAGATGATGTATCTATTACTGATACCATACTACTTATATTAACGCTTTGTAGATTACGGCAGTTAGAAAACATAGATGAGGCATTTGTTACTGATACCATACTACTTATATCTATATTTTGTAAAGAATAGCAGTTAGAAAACATAGATGATACAGTTATTACTGATACCATACTACTTATATCTATATTTTGTAGCTTATGGCAACTAAAAAACATATATGATGTAGTTGTTACTGATTCCATACTACTTATATTAACGCTTTGTAAAGAATAGCAGTTAAAAAACATATATGATGTAGTTAAACAAGAGCAATTCTTTTACATTGAAACTTTCGAGTAACCCACAACTAACTATTGGTGATGTTGCTTTATAAAAAGCGTTTGCCAATGTAGTAATATTAATTGCATTAAAAACACAAGACAAAATGTGATGTGCTTGGTTTTGTGTTGCTAGTGAATGTGATGTAACAGCAAAAGAAGTTAAATTCCCACTTACGGGGCTAATAACTATCTTAAACGTAGTATATCCTCTGCTACAAACCTGACCAGCTCCTACCGTATAAGTATGTTGAGCTGTTGCTCCACTATCAAAATTCCCACTCGTTCCATCTCCCCAATCGATATGATACTGGCCTGAAGATGTAGTACAGATGAATGCATAAGTTGCCATTGTTGTATCTGCAACTAATAAGTTTATATTTCCATCAGCACAATTATCAATATTTATCCAATCTGATGGAGCAATCCAAGGCGCTACAGTAATCCCATCCATTAGACTGTTACTTAATAATTTATCACTTAATAACACTATTCATCAACCTCTACTCCCCATATACGATATTTCAGATCAGTTGCCACCTCTCCCTTAACATATATTTTCTCTGTAGCAAATAAAGGAGCATTTAAATCAGTTACAATCCTAGTGTCTTTTAAAGGAATTTGCTTATCACCACTTAATAAAGTTGTTCCAACTTTCAAATTACCATACTTATCTGCTACATTAGAATTATATATCCAAAATCCTTGAATATTAAAGATTCTGCCCGAAACAGGTGTATAATCTACTCCTCCATCTTGAATTGCAACTTCACTATCTGTCATTGAACCTTCAAATTTTTTATAAATATCTACTGCCATTATCGTCTAACCCCCATCTGTAATCGTTTCATTTTTTGTAAATAGTCACTCTGCTCTACCTTACTATTAATCTCATCCTGCAACCCTTGACTTAATTTAATCTTCTCAATGCTTAAATCATTCAATTGACTTCCAGATACTAAATCATCAACATCTACAATTTTCTTCAAAACAGCAAAATAAATTTTCTCTTCAGTATTTATACTCCATCCAGTCAGGTCAATACTAATTCCATCTACTCCTAAAGTGAAATTTTCATTCTCAAATAATTCTACTCCCATATAACTAACCATAAGAGAATCTGTCGCTTGTGAGTATGAAACGCCAATAGGAATATTTGTTACTCCATCGGTTAACGCTTGATATGTAGATTTAAGCGTAGTTGAATATACATTGCTATCCCAATTAGTTTTTTCTGTATCAGAAACTAAACGATGCGTAGAATCATCACTTAACTCAGATAAAGAAGTAGGAATAGCATTTTGTATCTCTGTCAATAATCCTGCTACCATAAATAATTGAACTTTATCTCCAATTATAAATTCCTTGGCAGTAGTTCCATCTTTCGCTCTTCCTATAGTAAATATATTTCCATTCTTTAATGTTACTTCTACAATCTCATTTGAAGTATTGCTCCCCAAGGTTATATAGAATGGAGTTGGAGGAAAATTATCTTCAGTTACAGTAATTGTTAAGTCAGAAACTCCTACTGCTGATGCTAGAACACTTTCTGAATTATTAGACACATTATGAAAACTCATATAATCACTTCCTTTTAATTTGATTAGAGGATGTTAGTGCTAAAATTTTTTATATTATTTTGCATATGTATCATTAAACTTAATAATCCTTCCAATAGTGGTATGTCCAACATTATACTCATTTGCTAGTTGTTCATAAGTATAATCACCACTTATATATTTTTCTCTTATTTCTATAATTTGCTCATTATTCAGTTTTATTGCTGATTTTGATATTTTATCTTTAGTTTCTTTTGAGTGATGTTTGCCATACATATAACTCTTATTACCCTTTAGTGCCAAACTTATATTTTGTTTGTGCTGCTCTGATTTTGGTTTGCCTTTACCCGATTCGGACATTTTACCTTTAGTTTCTTCAGATAATTTCTTTCCTTTATTTGCTAAACTTAATTTTTTACGAGTTTCTTCAGATTTTGGTTTGCCATACATATAGCATTTCTGACCTTTATTTGCTTCTGACATTTTCTTTCGAGTTTCTTCCGACATTTTTAATCCAGCATTAGTTCCTCCTCCAGAAGAGATATTATAATAGTCATTACTTTTAACTGCATCATGTTCTTTTATAAACATTATTTCTAATTTATTTAATTCTTCTTTTGAATATGCAATCGCAATAATTTCTCTACTAAAATTTTCTTTGCCATATTTCTTAATAGCACTTTTTAAATGTATTCCACTTCCTAAATAAGATTTCCATCTATTATCAAATATCTTCTGACCTATATATTTCTTGCCATTAATTATATTAGTGGTTATATACACGAAACCATAAAGATTAATTATTTCTATTTCATATGTATATTTTATTGTTTTACCCATATTCTAAAATCTCCTTCCAGTATTAGAGAATTAAATGGGGAAAGACACTATGTACTGGCATAGTGTCTTTTAATTACACTCATTAAATTTCGAACTCTAATAAGCAACCATTTTAACCTAATTTATTAATATTTATTGAACAATTATCTGCACAATCCCGACAATAACCTCTACATTTCGACTCGTGTCGTTACCACCTGTACCAAGTAAGGGGTTGATTGTCATTTTTATTCGCAAATTACCAGTAACTGTAGGTTCTAACAAAACTGAACATTCCTTTTTTACATTATCAAATTGTGCTGTCCCAGATGATAAAATAGTTCCTGAACTATTTACATACTCATATGTGGCAGATTGAAATTCGAAATTACTACCGTCACTAGAAAGAACAGATAACGAGCACGTTTTGCGTTCACCAATATTAAAAATTATATTAATCACCTCCAATAATTATATTGATATCATATTTATCATTTATTTCTCGAACTAAATAGTTACTATTAATTAAATTAATGCAATAATTATCATCTAATTCCTTAGTTGAATAATTCTCACTAAGATAATTAATCTTATATATTTTACTAGCAACTGGTTCTGGATTAAAAAGTCTCCTTAAAGTATCATAAACATTCGTAATAAAACTTGATACTTTACGTTTAGTGGATACTAAAACATCTACAATTACAATATTTTTACGTTTTGTATCGACATTAAAACTGTTTAAAACCGTTATTCTACGTTGGGTATTTATTGCAGAAGTGGTTGTCAAATAAATTTTACGATATGTGTTAGCATTAATAGAAGCTGAAATGGCTACTCTTCTTCTGGAATCTGAATTAAAACTATTTGATACTGCAACTCTGCGTTGAGTGTTTATGACTGAACTACTTACAATATATGTTCGTCTATTTATATCTGATTGAACATTAGAAGATACTACTACTTTCCTCTTAGAGTCAAATATTGATGATATAGAGTTTTTTACTCTCCTAATTACATTAAGATTTGATAGAGTGTCTAATACTGTTCTTCTTTTTACATCTGAATCAGTAGTAACATTTACCAAAACTTTCCTCATCAAATCTAAGTTAATATTTACATTGAATAAATTCTTTACAATCCTCAATGTGTCAACATTAAATATATCTGTTAATGTGACTTTTCTCTTTGTTTCATGGTTAGAGGAAATTGTATTTGCAACTTTACGTTGAGAATCAAAATTTAAACTTGGGTTAATGAGTATCTTTCTTTGAACATCACTATTTAGAGAAGGATTGATTATGATCTTACGGTTTATATCAATCTGTAAATTTGATGTATTTACAATTTTAAGTAATGTGTCACATTGAGATATAATTTGGTTGGTAATATTTAAGTTTGTATCAATATTTGATGTTTGAGTTATGTTTATGTTGCGTTGTATATCAGAAAAATTTGTTATTAAAGTTGAAAGATTTCTTGATGTGTCTGCATTAAATGAAACTGAATAAATTATCTTGCCTGAACTATTTAGTAAAAAACTGTTAAATTGAGGGGTGTTGAATATGGTTATCACATCCTTGTTTTAGGTGTAATGGGAAAGACACCTGTGTCGGCAGGTGTCTTTAATTACTCTTATAAATCTGACCTAAATCATAAGAACAATATTTATTTATTGATTAAACCGCCTCAATCTGTGCGGTTATTTGTAACTTTGTACTTATATCGTTGTTCGGAATTTCCGTATCGACAGCCTTCGATTTTACGTAAAGTGTATAATTGACAGGTGTAATTTGAGAAGTTATTGTCAAGGGATCGCCAAAAGCTTCCCATGTATTACCATCTAAACTTAATGCCCACTTATTTGCATTTGCTCCAGTGGGTGTAATTACGGTATTGACACCGCTGCTGGTTTGATACCCACTATCACATCTAATAGCTAATTTTAGAGGGTCTGAAATTTGGTTTTCCGTTGCATTGAGTGTGAAGCTAATTGGAACGCTGGCGGTTGTAATTGCAACACCACTCTCATGAGCATGCACCATTGCTGAAACAGTGTATACTCCAGTAATAGGATTATAAGCCGTAGGAGTAATTGTTTCCTGATTTCCACCTGTATCAATTACACTAGTGATTCCCACTTGCATTTTTGTTGGATCTGTCGCTATTAAACTTGTTGCACTAATTAATGTTGCTCCATTAAGCGTTGTGTTTCCCACCGATTCTGATACAAGCGTACCATCGGTAAGAGATACTGTGGGTGCTCCTTGATAAATGTGAATGTACAAATTATATTCCACCTTTCATTTACTAAAATTATTTATTATTTCTTTGAACACAACAAAAAAGAAAGAAGAATAAATCTTCCCTTAAAATCAAAACAAAATATACAATCCTATCCTAATTTATTTTATATTTACTTCCTATCGACCATCCTAAACATTCCTTGCTTTATAACCACCAACTTCTTCAAATTAAAATCCAAACTATATCCAACTTTATTATTCCTATCCATACAATAATTATAAACTTTTGTACCAAAACATTTTAAAACATTATCCTTAAACAACATTTCTTTTTCTATTACTAAATCTGCAAACATGTCTTTAAATTTATTCAAATTAAACTCATTTGCAGATTCATTTGTATCATTTAGATATGATTGAAATAAATTTTGAAGTGACTTAATCTGCAACCCTAACAATTCTAATCTATTACATACTTCTGTTGGAAAATCTATAAATATTTTTTGTTCAGGAGTAAGTTTGATTATTTCATCTAATAAATTTTTCGCTAATATTTTTTTCATTATTATACCCCTAACGACTGTATTTTGTCTATTGCTGATTTTATTCTTGCGCTATCACCAAGAAAAATTGAAATTCCAACAACAACTGTATAATATTTAAAACTATTAATAGAGCTTAATAATGCTTTATCAATAAAATCTGCCAAACTTTGCTTGTTATTATAGTTAATGTTTTTTGCCTCTAAGATTCCTAGCATTAATTCTCTTCTTTCTTCTAATATAGTTAAAGTATTTATTATTTTTATAACTATTTCATTATTACTTATATTAGAAGATTCAATTATCCTATCAATATTTTCATAAATAAGGGTATTAAATTCTACATGTGTTTGAGTTATCGTGTTTAAATTATTTATTTCTGTTTCAATAGTAGAATCATTTATTTTTACTTTGGCACTAAGTGACAATAGAGACGTTAGAATAATTATTTCTCATATATTTTACACTCCTTTTAACCTAATATTATTATTCTTTTACAAGCAGGACACTCTGCTACCATATCTTTATTCCATATTAAACGATCTCTGCAAATATAGCATGACCAAGTACCTCCTTTATCATCGCCAAAAATACCTAACCCATAAACAGTATCCCGTTTAAGCATTGATAATAATTCTGGAGTATTATATAATTTTCCTAATAGATTTGCTTCGAGAATTTCTCTCACTGTATTAATATTGCCTATATTGTATTCTTTCATTAAATAAACACTCCTTTAGTTTAGTTTAAATTTTCAACCATTAATGTTTGAATATAAGTAATTGTATCAGTAATGTCGCTCGTTAAAATTATATCTCCTACAGAAACAGTATGGTTTATAGAAGGATTAAATAGGTGTTCATCATCAAATATTTTTTGAAGATGTTCTTTATATATTACCCCACCACTTGTTGGTTCCACTGTATATGTATCCAACGTTGGTAATTCCATACTTCTTCTTGAAAATTCATTTCGTAAAGCATTCTTAAGTTCTGGAAAATCAGTTGGTAATATACGCCCTTTATTCCTAATATTTAATCCTAAATCCGCAATAGTTTGAGATGAACTACTTGAAGTACATGCATTATCACATTCTCCAGTGCAAGTTCCAGTACAGGTAGCACCACATCCACCACAGCTATTGGTGCAAGTTCCAGTACACAATCCAGTACATGTTCCCATACACCCTGTACAAACATTAGTACAACCACCAGTACAGTTTCCACCACATGATATAGTACACGTCCCCGTACAACCAGTACAAACATTGGTGCAAGCATTTGTACAACCTGTACAAGTTGCTGTGCAAGTACCTGTACAATAATTAGTACAACCATCTCCGCAAGCTCCTGTACATGCTCCTGTGCAAGTACCAGTGCAAGTATCAGTACAACTAGTGCAACCTCCTATACAACTAGTACAACCAATACAACTACCAGTACAACTAGTGCAATCTCCCGTACATGCAATTCCACAACCAGAACATGAATCGGTACACGTTCCTGTACATCCTGTTACACAACTAGTACAAACGTCTGTGCAACTAGTAGTGCAAGCATCTGTGCAAATATTGGTACAAGTGCCAGTACAATCATAGGTGCAAGTACCAGTACAATTAGCACCACATTCTACAGAACAAGTTCCAGTACAACTTGTACATGCTCCAAAACACCCCTCCCCACAACCACCCGTACAAGTTCCATCGCATGCACCACAACTACCTGTACAAGTTCTATCACAAGTGCCAGTACAACTCGTGTAACAACCTCCTGTACAATCTCCTGTACAAGACATATTTAATCACCATCCAATCTTTAAGTATTTATTTTTCTATTTAAGCCAATAAGATTTTTTATCGTATCATTTGATATATTTAAAGGGAAATTTCTATTAAGTCCAAGTTTATCATAAAGTTTTGACCAATACGCATTATTAGCTAATACCCTTGCGTGATGCATATCACAAATAAATGTTGCCCTATGATTTGGATCACCGAATTTATCATAATTATATCCAGTACATAAAGCACACCCACTTGCAATCTGACAATTATTGCATTTATCTGTTGATTGTGTTGACATTGTTACTTGAACTAATTGATTTAACCATTCATTTTCACCCTTTGCATCCAATCCCTTATAAATATCCCCAATTGATTTTTCTTCTCTGTTAGGAGTTGACAGCGAATATTTCATAAATCTAATGCAAGGGAAACATCTTCCATCTGGAGCAATTGCCAACATTGAACCGTTCCCACCACAATAGTTTCTATCTTCCGTCAATGGTTTACCAATTGTTTCATCGAATAGTGATATAAAATTATTTTTATATAACTCATTATCTATTACATAATCAGCTAATTTAATCATTTGTTCATATAGTATTTTTGCATGTTTTTTCTTCCATCCTTCTTCAAATACGCAATTTGCAAATATAATCTTTATTCCCATATTCCAAAGATTTAAAGCAGCATCAAAAAGATAATGAACGTTATCAGGAGATAAGGTTAATTTAGTTCCAGGGTTATTATCCATTTCTAACCATTTTTTAACTGATTTAACTACAATATCATAACTTCCTGATCCATCTGGAAACACTCTACAAGAATCATGTAACTCCTTATTTCCATCTATAGTTATTCCAATACTTACTTTCCCTTGATTTCTTTTCAGAAATTGCTCAACTTTTGGAGTGTTAAAAAGAATTCCATTAGAAGTAAAACTAATCATATAATTTGTTGCCCAAGGGCTATCAACCTCAAATGCCTTGAATTTAAAATATTCTACGATATAATCCATTAAATCTATTTCTAATAATGGTTCCCCACCAATAAATTCAAGAATTACAGCAGGACTCTTCTCTTCGGTAAAATATCCATTTACTTTTTCTTTATTAAAGAGAAAATCTACAGCATCTTTAGCAATTTCTTTTGTCATTGTTGCATTTGATTTGTGGGTCTCGTAGCAATATTTACAATTGAGATTGCAACGTTCAGTAACAACAAAAGTAATATTCTTTACTTTCAAATCGGGATCAATTGTACATCCTTCTAATGGTTTTTCTTTGTCACTCATCACCAATTTACTAAAATAATCTTGCCATTGTTCATTATCTGCTGAAGTTAAATACAATCCATTTTTAGGTTCCAATTTATTAAACCACCTTTTATTTATTTTGTTGCATTATAAAGTGGGAAAGAAGAAATTATTCCTTCCCATTTTAAACTACTAAGAAATCATAATTAACATCCAAATTCTATTTACATCCTGACCACTGTAATTTTCCAATGCTTTGCCTATTACTGTTCCAGAAATGTATTTAGTTGATGCCATAGCAATACCACAAGTTTCAGATGCTACAAGCAAATCTCCAATTTTTACTTCACCAGCAACTTTAACCCTAACCCTTCCAGCCACCCCGACCGGAGCGAATTTTATAGTATCATCTTCACTTCCTTCTCCTCCAATACATTGAGCAAAATCGTCAGAATAGACTCCTACAACTAAATTATCATAAGCATATCTAGATTTTATATATCCTTTGCCATTGGGATTTTTGCATATAACATCTCCTACTTCTATTTCTTCATCTTTTAAAAAATATTCAGCATAATCATTATAAAAAGCATTGAATGTTTTAGTTGGATAAAAATATCCTGAATAATTTAATCTAGTAGTTCCTGATGGTGCGATTGTTGTTTTATCAAACTTGCCATTTGTACTAGATGCTGAATATTGAACAAATAAATTCAATAATGCTTCTTTTTCAGCATAATATGTTTGAAATTTTGCCAAGAAAACTGTTCTATCTATGTTACTTGTAATTGTTAAATTTGATAACAATGGTTCTATATATGTTCTTAAAGCATAATGTGCATTGGTATATGCTGTATGATCAGATACACCATAATTGGAGGT
>Ga0209318_1001974_pt1 | contig 11182 bp, 24 predicted proteins | sample RifGroE1_FD_183999 | JGI IMG/M metagenome (GOLD analysis project Ga0209318, IMG submission 183999) | Groundwater microbial communities from Rifle, Colorado, USA - Groundwater E1 (SPAdes) (version 2) | ecosystem: Environmental > Aquatic > Deep subsurface > Groundwater | place: Rifle, Colorado...
ATGTCAGTGGGGATTTCCCTACCATATATGTTCCCACAGAAAGGTACTTTTTCAAGATTAAACGATTTACAGAATTCTGATCTTTCATCGGTATTGAAAAAAGACTGCCCCCCGTTATCTCTCCAATTAGCAATTTTTTCACGCTGCATTTTCAAGAGCGTGATATATTGAATTGGGTCTATATACATTACATCAAAAACTCTGAAGGCATATGCTTTTGAATCCGTATACTGTTTCGTAGCTGGAAGTTTTCCACCGTACAACTCAGAAAATACTGTGCATATGCCTTTCGGAACATGCTTAGGTACGCCTGTAGATATTCTTTCACAATCTTTGAGAGAATTGCCCACTATGTCAAGAGATGGATTTATTATCCGGTCACCCTTCGCGTAAAGTAGTTCTTCCCGTGAGCCTATAACATAATCGCAATCGTAAGACCTTATAAATATCTTCCTCGTGTTTGTTCCGTCTACTTTTTCTGAGACGTGATATAACTTATCAGGATCAAGATTGATAGATAATTCCGACTGCAATCTGCCCTTGTCGCCCATTTTATGATACGTTTTTATTTCTGGATACTTGGTCATCGAATTTAATTTATCATAGTCCATGTTTTACATCTCCTTTCTAATTTCCCTAAACTGATCTCTTACAAAATCTTTTTCATCCGGATCTGTTACACCCTTTATATAATCCCTCAATGCGAGGACTTTGCATCTCTGCGCCTCGCTTTGAGAGATTACCCTCATATGCATTACTCTCGCCCCTCTATGATTCGTCCGACGAGAGAAGACCATGCAGGCACAATTATACTCATGTCTCCGAGAGTCGCGAGTCTCGCAGTATCTTGAATATCTTGGTACAGAACCGGCTTACCGTTCTCGATATATAAGAGTTCCTTTTTTAGATATCTCCGTGTGAGGTTGAATACGGAGGACATTATACGTCCCTCCAATACTTTGCTGACTTTCTCGGACAGAAACAGTTGAAAGTTTGATCTGACAGGAGGTACTTCGCTAGAAAACTGCACTGTTTACACTCGGTTTTCTGACATTCTTCTTTTGATTCAGGAGTGAAAAAATCAATAGATTCTGATTTCATAACACCACCATTCCGAGGTAAGCCTCTGATTTTGAGAATCTTAAGCACGAAGGCATTTTTACCGCGAAGAGTGTGTCATACATGATAGAGCAGTGATCGCATGACAATTCAGTGCATGAGCCTACCGGGAGTATTAGAGAGGCTATTACAGGGAGCTCTATTCTCATGCTCGTGCCTCCCTTGTCCTCGTGAACCCTACCGATTTGCGAAACTCCGAACAATTGAAATTATTTGTATGGAAAGAACATTCGGAACATTCCCTTGTTACATAATCCCCATTGAATGGGTATCCTGAAACCCATCCCGTACAACCAGTGACGGTTGAATTTTTACGAGAACTCATGCTCTCACCTTCGCTTTACATCTCCCTGTTCTCTGTGTGAGGAACATCAATCTGATTGAATGAATCGGGAAGGTGATTTTTTGTTTCTTGGAGGGCATTTTTAGACCCCCGCTGGCCCGATGCCAACATAGTTGCCGACACTGTTATATATTGGATAACACTCCTGCGTAAGCCAATACCAAACCGGATTATATTCAAAATCTTCAGGGATATTGTGGGAAATCTTCCCATTGTCGATATTGAATATTGCTCCTTTTGGGTACATTTCTTCGTCGTCGGCGTTTTGTTGAGCGTCTATGATGCTTTGTACGCCCTTGTTTCTGTCGTACATTTTAGACACCTCTCCTCATACCATTTACAATTTCAGCGAATTTTGCAGGATTTCCCGCATCATCATGAATGATCTTGATCTGATCCCCGTAAACCCCCATAGAATCAAGATTGAGTATAAGGAAAAGTCCATCGGCTTGGCTTAAATCAGAAACCGCTCCCAGTAACGTGAAAAATGTATCGGGGTTACCATCCGAGAGTTTCATACACGCTTCTGCAATTGTTTCAGATCCGTCAATCCGAGGATTTTGATTTAATGATATTGGAGGACATCGTTCCACTTCATCGAGGACTGTCACCCTTCGTTTTCTTGTCCCTTTATATGCAACACTTGAGCCGTTTTCATCATTCCAGTCATTGTAAGTTTTTGACATGGATCTGCGTTTCTCAAAATCTTTAGGTTTGATTTTGAAACCCATTTAAAACACCCTGACCCTCAGTTTCTTTTTTATATCGCTTGCCCGAAATCTCTTTTCGGCGAGACGACGACCTAGAAGATTTGTAGGGATCATTCCACAAACCCCATTGTCTTCATTTCCTCAAGAGTATTATGATAAGCTTTTGCGTAAGCCATCGAGATACCATAATCTTTATAGTTTCCTTCACTGGCTTCGAGTTTAGCGTGCTCCTGCCAGATTGCAATTTGTGATTCTAGCCAGGATTTTAAGGAGGTTATGCAGAGACCCCCGCATTTTCTTCAAATTTCACATTAGTAAAAACTTTGAATTTTGAACAGTATGAAAGATATTCGTTATAGAGATCCTCTTTTGATCTGAACACAATTTCATTAGTGTTTTTCCAGAAGATCTGCACTTGACCGGTTTCACTGTTTAAAAAGAAGTCTGCGCCGTTAGCTTCGTACTTTCTGACAGCTCCCAGAAACCATTCAGGGAAAGAAAGTGGTGTCGTTGGCTTTGCAGTTGTTCCGTATCTTGATTTATACTGTTTGTATTGTACAGCTTTAATTCTTGCGAGTTCTCTTGTGTACATTCTTTGTTTGCTCCGTTACTTTTTGGTTTACGTTTTTGCTATACTAATACTAGGTATTCAAAGTATAAATAGTTAACTATCAGTAAACTTTATGTAAACCAATAGTTAACTTTATATATGAATAATGCGTATCTATAGACATGGCAGAATTAACTAAATTGATTAAAATAAGTGAACAAAACAAAGAGATATTAGAAGATCGGAAAAAACGGAATGGAATGACTTCTTTGAATTCTGTGATTGATGACCTCCTGAACAAAGCGGATGCGTATGAAATGATACAGGATCGAGAGAAGAAGATTTCAAGACTCAAGAAGAAACAGAGGAAATGAGGATGACTGAACTCCCTGAAAATGTGAAAAATCGTCTAACCGGGATACGAGAATCCGGTGATATTGAATTTGCCGCGATGGCAGAGCATGTACTTCAATATTATATAGATCGAATAGATGAGTTCGAGAAAGAACCCGTGTTTATAATTAATCATCTCGCTGATATGTTGTATGCTGTTAATGAAGGATTAGAGGATGAATAAAATGATGGACAAAAATACTATGATAGACAATGATGTCTATGAATATATCAAAAACAATAGCGGAAACGTTAGCGGTCCTGATGTAGTAAATCATTTTGATATACCGTGTACTCTCACATTATTCTCGATTAAAAGGCTCACGGAAGCCGGAAAAATCGAGGAAAGAGGGATATGGACTCAAACTAAATTGTATGCGTTATAAATTATACAAAAAAAGAACGGAGCTATAACATGTGGATGGAATCACTTGTAAAAGAAGCCCTGGGATGGTTCGAGCAGGATAAAAAGAATACTCTTTCTGAAGAAGAGGCGGTTTGAGATGCCTGCCGAACAAGATGATTTTTGGCTAATTCGTCCTCTGAAATGTGATTTTTTAATAGAGGAAGGAAAAAAATGTAAAATTGAGGAAAATAAATCAAAGATCTGCGGGATTAGTACATGTCCTTTCGAGGTGGCATGAATGGAACTCTCCTCAGAAACAATAAAATCCGAACTAAACCACCTAGAAGACATGTTTTGTACCGCTGAGATCTACAGGGGCACAAGAGAAGGCAAAACACACATGAAAGACGCGCTTGTCGAAAAAGGCTGTCTCGTGCGGTTAGGAATCCTCTCAGATGATGATATTCATAGGATGTGGAGTAGGGCAAGGAGTAGAGCAGGGAAGACGGGGCGTGTCTGAATGAATATCTCTGAACTTGCAACCAAAGTTGAAGAACTCGAAGTAATTCGCGGTTTCGCAGATGAAACGATCCCGGATAAAATGGATGTACTCGATGAGGAAATATATGAATTTTATGAAGCAGTTGAAGGAAGAAGAAGTGTAGCAGAAGAGGGCGCGGATATAATCAACACAGTTATTATGATTTTCACGAGATACGGGATTGATGCAGATAAAGCACTCAATGATAAAATCGAGAAAGATAAAACGAGGGTGTAACATGCCAGCATTTGATTCAGAAACGGGATTATTCAACTATTTCAGGCAGAAAGCAAGTGAAATGAACTGCAAACAGTGTTTTGATAAGAAGCAGGACGAACTTCATGCAATGAATAGAGAAGGTGCGAACGGTGTCCCTAACTGTTTGTGCAAAATAAATACTCCATGCCCATGTGAAGACGTTGAAGACGATCTCCTGATAGATGGGATCTGTTATTGTGAGATTTTTGAGAGTGTGGAAAAATGAAAGTTTGGAAATGTTTCCAAGAATCCTGTATTACTCCGTGTTTGCTTCCCTGGCATCCTGACCATGATACACCTGATGGCTGTCGCTGGGGTGGGGTGGCTGATTTTAAAGCGGTAGAAATTGAACCAGTTAACCTCTTAAAACTCTTTGAACCCTCCGGAGAATACTCGGATTTTGTGAGAATTTGCAGGATACCAGTGCGGGCAATCTGCACAAGCGGGAATGATGGAAAGTGTTCTGTTTGTGATGTTGCGAAGAAATTTGAAAATCCTGAGTAAGATTATTGAAAAAACTGAACGGAGCAATAAAAATGTCATTAGAGATCACAGAAACCGAGAGAGAACGATTTTCAATATATCTGCAAAAACGTTCGCGTATACAGTCAATGCCTGAAAAAGAGCAAGAAATAATTAGACTGTCTAATGAAAACGTGAGCCTGAAAGAGATACGCAGGGCTGTAAGAAGCAACAACGGGTATGTTACTCAGGTGAGATCAAGGGCAAGAAGGCAGGGGTTATTATGACCCTCTCGATTATCAAAACGTATTCCTCTGATAATATAGACGTTCTCAATGAGAAACTATGGCGCGATATCTATTATGACGGGAATCCTCTCGTATTTGGCAGCGAGAACGAGCCTAAAGCCGCTAGAGAGGTTTTCGCCGTAATTCAGTTGTATGGCAAGGCTCTTGATGATTTGTACACGGGTAAGCTTCCTAAAGGGTGGAAGTTTGGAGAGGCTGCAAATAAAGTGTATATTGAGATGTTGAAGAATCCCGATAAGGGGGAGCAGCCTTATACATATGGGGAAAGATTGCAGTTATACCCGGTATGGGATGGGAAATTTGAAAAACCGATTGCCGATGAAATTGCATACATAGATCAACTTGAGAATATTAGAGATGCTTTAAAAAAGTCCATTGAAACAGGAATCCAAACAAACCGGATAGTATTTGTTATCTGGAATCCACTTGACATTTTTATGAATAATCCAGCCTGTTTTAATTGGGGGCAGCTTCGTCTTTCTGAAGAAAATAAAGTTTCACTCCGTGTCATGTTCCGCTCACATGACTATGGAAATGCTAATTTTGCTAATTTTGGAGCTATAATCAGATGTTTTGTGGATGAAGTTGTAGGGCCCGCCGGCGGAGTCCTTGAAGAACTTATTTGCGTAAGTGCTTCCGCTCACCTGCATGATAATGATTCCGATATGATTGAAGCAGTTGTCGGAAACATCCCGGAGCACATCAGGAGGCTCTTAAAATGATTCCCTCACTTGATTCTCATGTTCTCCACTACGAAGGACTTAAACAAGTCGGGAAAGAATCATTCTGTGAATGTGAACGATGCGGAAAATGGAGGCCATGTGGGAGATATAGAGAGCAGTTTGAAGAGGGATTGCAAAGGCATGTAAGAAAAGTTTGTAAGGGTTGCCTGGAGGTCGAGTAATGGCCAAGAAGAAGACTATCCAAGATTACGAACTCGAAATAAAAACCCTCCATGAAGAATATAAAAAAACAAAAGACCCTAGTATCAAAAAGAAACTAAACAACCGCTTGCCGTCCTGGGCCGCACTCGTGAATGTTACCGTGTATGTAGCCAACAACGAGCAAAGACCGTTTTCAAGTGAAGAAATAGGTTACAAAACACTCCCGATGCTCACAAAGAAAGAGTACGAAAAGAGATACGGAAAAGGAAAAGGAGTCCCACAGGTAGCCGATTATCAAGCTTTTCTTACGTTCGGTTCGTCCGGTGAGTGGTGTACTACTCTTATAGAAAGAAAGGGCGGCAATAAAGGCTGTGAAGACGTTTACGGGACTCTGATGAATGCCGACGGAAGGGAACGGTTCTATGGTGAGATATCGAGATATCAGGAGGATGCGCGCTTCAAGAGGATGATAGTTCTCGTTGAGAGTTCCCTACCGGCATTTATGACGTTTGTCCCTCCGTTTTGCGGGAAGTACCGAAATGTAGATCACGTGGGGGCTTGCGCTGAATCTCGTTATGGTACGGTAGCTTCGCTCTTTGTTCAAGACATTCCTATTCTTTTTTGTGGGACTCGGTACGCGGCTGCAAAGCTGTATCACAAATTGATCCAGCAGGATATAATCAAGAATTATGCGTACTACTTGGGGCTTGATCAGCAGGAAGAAGGCAAGCTTATAGGAGAGGATCATGAAACGCTTAGTTTCGAGGTTTCCGGGATGAGGTTTAGAGTTAGAAAAGAAGCAGTGGAAGTCTTGGCATGAAAGGTAAAACACATGAAATGATAGGTTTCTACACACTTATCATTTTTACATTTCTCTTTTTCTATCTTTCACTTGACACATTCCTAACATGGGAACGGTTCACTCTTTGGTTTCTCATTGTAACATATTTCCTGAATCCTGATTCAGATACTCAATCATCAAGCGCGAAGCATCTAGGTATTTTCAAGTATATTTTTTTACCATTGAAGCATAGAGGGATTTCTCATAGTCCTCTCTTGTGGATCGGTGTTTTTGCTCTGTTCTATTATAGAGGGTGTATTCCTGAAGGACTTGGTGCTTTAAGTGCGGCTGTACTTCATTTAGGGTGTGATTTGTTAAGTTCAGGATGGAAGAGGGTTAATCCGTTTTGAATAGTTAACTATATATACTATTAGTGCAAATTATATAAACAATTGATACGTAGGTGCAAACATGAAAAGAAAAAGAGATATTATAAAATATTCAGAGACTGACCCAGGAACATTAACATTCCAGAGAAAAGATATTGAAGCTGAGATTCCTACGACTGTAACGGCCGCAGCAATGGCATACACTGAAAGAGGATTAGAAGGTAGGAAAGTTATAGTTCTCGTTTTGAGGGAATAATTTTTTTTACTTAATTATTATAGCAAACTATAAATGGGATCGATGCATTGTAGAATATAGAGGTGTGATAAAATGACTGAATGCGAGCACGACTGTGAGAACTGCCCTTATGGACTGCAAGGACAGATGGAATGTGCGGATCTTTATGAACAGTGGTTAGTTTCCGGTGAGATTGAGGAGGAGAAAGATACCAATGAAATGCCCGAAGTGTAAAAAAGATGCCGAATACCAGAACGCTTTTAAATCCGTAAATGGAATTATAACATATTATAAATGTTATCATTGTAATCAGATACTTAGGATTTGTATTGAAGATGAGTTGTAAAGGGTTCTTTGACTACTTACTTTTTTCAACTTCTTCCCACAATTCTATAGCTTCCTGTATTCTTTCTAATACTTCTTCTCTTGTTTTTCCTTGTGTATGGCAGCCGGGTAATTCTTTTACGGTGGCTATGTAGATTCCATCTTCGTCTTGTTCGATTGAGATTGTATATGGCATGTATGAGGGTATGTTTTGGATGGGTTATTATTTTTACTTTTTGATATTATTTAAACACCCATAAAGTATATATAATATACATACATAATATATACTATGGAAGTAAAACTAGACGCATACGACGTACGTGAAAAGATTGTCTCTTCTTCAGGAAGTTCCGGACATGTTTATGTTCCGAAGGAATGGGTAGGGAAGAGAGTTAAGATTTTGTTGATTGAGAAGTTGGAGTGATTCTTTTTAAAAATGAACGGAGCTGTAAGAATGGATCTGAAACCAATTGAAACGCAGTACAACGGGTATAAATTTCGTAGCAGGTTGGAGGCAAGATGGGCAGTCTATTTTGATACCATGGATATACAATATGAGTATGAAAAAGAAGGGTATGATTTAGGTTCAGTCGGTAATTATTTGCCGGATTTTTGGCTACCCCAAGTCGAAATGTGGGCAGAAGTTAAGCCTATGGAATTTAACCAGGATGAGAGAATTAAAGCTAAAACTTTAGCTAGGGCAACGGGTTATCCTGTTTTAAAATTGATAGGGCTTCCTGATTATGTCACTTATTCGGCGTGGCTCCCACATCTACAAGAAACTGATTATCTATTATCTAATTACCATGGATATCTTTTGAATGAAAAGAGATTTTATTCAAATACTGAGTTCAGAGGGAAACCTAAAAATGTTATGCAAGTTGGAGTTTATGAATTAGATGGAGAATCAATAAAAAAAGGAGTGGTTGCAGCAAAGTCAGCTAGATTTGAATATTTGCCTAATTATAATTATACAGGATACCGCAAATATAATATTTATACTGAACCACCGGAAAGTCCAGAAGCTAAAAAAATGAGAGAAAAGATGGATGAAGAGAGAAGATTAAGAGCAAGACAAAGCGAAGAAGCCCGTTTAAGATCTCAAGAAGAATCAAAGCGAGAAAAAAAGAGTGTTGTAAAAAGTGTCATCGTAAGAGATAAAATAACTGTAAAAAAGATAATTAAAACCGAAATTGACGTATGTCGACAGATTACAGAAGAAGGTTATCAAATAAGCCAAACGGCGGTCAACCAAATATTATCCAATGAAAACCCGACGGGATTAATAGAATATATTTTAAATAATATAGATGAATCCGTTTTTGTAATCGAATGTGAGCATATCGATGTAGAAGGATTTAACAAGACATTGTGTTAACATTTTTATAATGCTCTTTTTTATTTTATTTTTTTGATTGTAGGGAAGTTTTATATACTAATACATGCTAGTATATACTAGTAAGTTACGAGGTTGGAAACTATGCCAAAATCTGAGGAATGGACTGCCGTAAATGTTAAAAAAACGCAGATGAGTTTGATAGACAAGATCGCTGAAAGAACAAAACTGAGAAAATGCGATATTGTGGAAATTGGAATCAGAAAAGCATTTTCTGAGATAGTTGAAGCTTAATACAATTGATTATACTATGTAGTATAATACTATAGAGTATAACTAAATATCCAATGAAGTAAAAATAAAAACCGAACGGAGCAAGACTATGTTAGATGATACTATCAATAAGAATCAAAAAACGAATCCTTATGAAGCTGACGGTGAATCGGCAAAAGTACAGCGCTCTTTTTATGTGCCTCTGTGGATTTGGGAAGCTGCAGAAGGCTTACCTGGTGGCAGACCACAGGCTATAATCCAGTCACTTCTTGATAGGATTACAGCATTTAAATCTGAAATTCCTCAGTTAAAATATGATGTTCAGCAAATTGATTTGCAGATAGAAGCTTTACAGGTTCAGCGAGTAGCAAAGCTTAACAGAATAGCTGAACTTGAGAAGGCAGATGAAGAAGGGATTAAAGCAAATTCGCTTGTTAATTTTGCTATCGAGCAGGCTGTCCTTGAAAGCATAGATCTTTTGAAGATGTATAGAAGAGATCTAGGACAAATCCATTATAAGCGGTTAGAAGGGCTTTCTGGAATATCAGCAATTGAGATTAAAGATTTTTTCAAAGAAAAAAAGTTCATGCCATCAGAGGATGAAATAAGGCTTTTTTATATGAGGTGATGCTGTGGACTTTAGGAGCATAGTTAATAAGCTAACTGTTTTTTTCCACAAAGGAAATATTCAGAATAAAGGGAAAAGCGCGTCTGATCTAAACCCGTTTTCTTATTGGGATGAGCTACTAGAAATTGATTCTGAATACCCGGAAAATAAAAGTTTGTATGTAGAGTACAGACATTTATACAGGTATGATCCTGAACTCGCTGAAGAACTCATAGAGAACCCAGATGAGTGGCTAAATGCTGCAAAAGAAGCTATAGCCAGTATGGAGTTTCCTATCCATGAACTATCGGATGTTACTATCAGGGTTATAGGGCTGCCTGCAGCATACGAAACGCCTATCTCAAAACTGAGAAACATTCACCTAGATAAGTTTGTCTCGATCAGATGTGTAATTTCAAAAGCTACCGAGGTAAGGCCCGCGTATGAGAAATGCGCATTTCAGTGTATGAGGTGTGGACATATAACTTCCGTAGTGCAATCAAAAGATACTGATTTGCTGCAGGAGCCGTTTGCAGGGTGCGAGAATGATACATGTGGGAAGAAAGGGCCGTTCAAAAAGGTAGACAGCGAGTCTGTTACTTTCAACCATCAATATATGAAAGTTCAGGAGCCCTTAGAAAACCTACGAGGCAGGCAGCCTGAGTTTTTGTATGTGTCATGTGCGGATGAAATAACCGGAATAAGCAAACCTGGGGATAAAGTAATTCTCACGGGAATTCTGAAAGGCCGGACAAAAGTAAAGAAAGAAGGGAAAACGCGGTTTCTTGATTTCTTATTCGTTGCAAATGCTATTCAGAAATCAGACAGGGATTTCGAAAATATAACAATTACTCCGAAAGAGGAAGAAGAAATAAAAGAGATGGCCCGTAATCCCGAAATTAAAAACATAATATATGCTTCGATTGCTCCTTCTATTTACGGGCATGAAAACATAAAACAGGGTATATCGCTGCAGCTATTTTCAGGTGTTCGCCGGGAGATGAAAGACGGGACGCATAAGAGGGGAGACATTCATATCTTAATGGTTGGGGACCCTGGCGTTGCAAAAAGTCAGTTTCTTGATTTTGTTGCGGCGTTTGCTCCGAGAGCTATAAAAGTTTCCGGACGGTCCGCGAGTGCTGCAGGGTTAACGGGTGCTGCAGTACACGACGACTTTGACGGAAAATGGGCTATAGAAGCAGGAGCTTTGACAATGGCCGGTGATGGAGGGGTGTGCTGCGTTGATGAAGTTGACAAGATGAGCGCAAAGGACCGTGCCGCCATTCATGGAGCGTTGGAACAACAGTTTGTAGACGTAGC
>Ga0209318_1001978_pt1 | contig 11166 bp, 19 predicted proteins | sample RifGroE1_FD_183999 | JGI IMG/M metagenome (GOLD analysis project Ga0209318, IMG submission 183999) | Groundwater microbial communities from Rifle, Colorado, USA - Groundwater E1 (SPAdes) (version 2) | ecosystem: Environmental > Aquatic > Deep subsurface > Groundwater | place: Rifle, Colorado...
CTCAAAGGAGCATGGACAACAGGAACAGCATACATTACAGGATACATGGTCAGCAACGGTGGTAACATCTATCAGGCAACCAATAGCGGTACTTCGGGTGCAACAGCTCCAACTCATACAAGCGGAGATGTATCAGACGGAACAGTTACATGGCGTTTTGTGGCCGTTGGTACTGCTGCGGTTGTTAAAGCGCTCCCGGCTGTTGCGGCATAAGATGACACCATCACTTGTATTGATAGCCGGATGCAGAGTGGCTTTATTAGAAGTGCAGACATTTACGGAGACAAAAAATGAACTTTCAACGATTGATTGACACACTTAAAACTGATGAGGGATTCAGGCCTGTTGCATTTAACCAGATGCTTATATCGTTGCAATAAAGGGTAATTGACAAATATCAATGAACTCAGCAATCATTACAGAAAGAATTATCGAACTTGACTTCAAACATTACTTAATCAATAACGGGCTATATGCTTGTTACTGTAAAGGTTGTGAAAACTGTGCTAACGAACTTGAATGCCTAGCACAAAAATGGATATGGTAATTGCAAAGTTAAAAGAATTTTTGTTGTTTTTCTTTTTTAATGTAACCAATCTCAACCAAAATTTTGTTTGCTTCTTCAATGTACTTTTGAAAATTAACGTCTGTTGGAAAACTACGTGTTACAAGATTTTATTACCTTTACTTGAATTACACCCAAGGTGGGCGCATTGAACGTTGCTATATTCATGCGTTCCACCTTTTGACAACGGTATAATGTGATCTACAGTTGGAAATAAGGAATGCGAACTTTCTACATTTGGCAAAGTAGGTTGTTTGCATATTTGACAAATGTAATTGTCTCTTTCAAAAACATCTTTTCTATTTATGAGTTCCACAAACGCATCAAATTTATTTGCTCTGTGCTTGTGAAAATTAGCGTGTCTGAAGTCAATCCTACTTTTTCTATATTTAGACAAACGCTCTTTGTTATCCTGAGCATATTTAGTATTTGCTACAATTATTTCATCTTTATTGTTAGCGTATCGGTCTTTCCAATATTTAGAATATCTATCTTTATTCTTTTCACGTTCCCTCTTTTTGGTTTCTTTAACTTTGTCAGGATTATTTAAAGCCCATTCTTTTTGTCTAAGCAAAATAGCGTCTTTATTAAGTTCGTAATTTAACTTCTTTCTAGCTTTATTCTTATCTCTGCAACTTTGGCAAAATTTAAAACCTTCAAGTGCTTCACTTGCACACTTGTTGCATTTTCTAAAATTTTCAGGTTTAATTTCTATGACTGGAATTGGGATATTACTTTCAATTTCGTACATAATCACCTCAAAAAAATTTCTGCTGAATTTCGCGTTTATAATAACCTATTTTATATAAAATATCAACTGCTTTGTTTATGTACCACTCACGATTTACATCTTCAGGCAAACCATTTAAATCCATAAGCGGTTTAGCTCCTTGAGAATCAGGTACTTTATTGCCTGACATTATATAATTAATAGTTCCTGGCGTTTTGGACATATACATGCGTATAATTTTCCCAAGATAAGCTCCATTATACTCAGCCCCACCTTTTACGTTCCTACAGGTGACAAATTTAGTTACATCTTTACAGTTGTTTATAGTTTCTTCAACGGAGGTTCCTTTACTTATAAGCTCAGTAACAGCCTCAACACATATTGTATTTACCGGATTCTTACTTATACCTTCATCGGCGTACCATCCTTTTGCTTTTATACCAGCAACCTCGTCAGTCCACCGCTTTGCTTCTTTATCGTATTTTAATTTAACGGCTAAATAGTTATTGACATTGGCTGAATAGAGCGCCTTATAACGAGTCTCTTCCGTTTTAAAACGAGTGATCTTTTCCCATTCAGAAACTAATATATTTAGATAGTCATATTTATCTATACTTACCTTGAATACTATTCCGTCGGTATTGGCTGATACAGCCGGAATGCCGTGAAGTTCGGCCATTTCAATCAACATGAGTAATGATAATTGACCTGTTAATGTAACTTGGATCATATCACCTGGGCTACGCAACCTTGACCAATTATCGTTCAGTTTGCCGTAGGTGCTGTTGACAACGATCTTTTTTGAATCAGCACCTACTTTATTACCTGTGTGCTTGTCATGTAATCTACTTTCAACAAGACCATCAAAAACTTCAAGATAAACAGGCCCGATATGTTTAGGATATAAGTTTTGATTTAAAATCAATCTTGGGTAGTATGATTCAACATCTCTGTCGATAAGCAACGTTTTGTCGTCAGCGTAATGAGCTATTGACTTTTCGCAACTGTGAATACCCCCTATACCTAAACGATATTCAGAGTTTCCAATTTTAACAATTCTATCTTCAAGTTCTTTTGGAGATAAAACTATTTGGCCATCTTTTTTACTAAGACCTATTTCAAAGTTTGCATTCGCAACTTCAAACAACATTTCGTTTAGTTTGGGGTTTTGGAAGCGTATATGTTCAGGAAGTGAGTATTTATAGATAGTTCCAGTTTCAATTTTAGGTCGCTTTGGATAATAACCAATTTTCTTTGATACTTCGGAGCAGATAACAGCTTCTGCAATTTGAGCATCCGAAAGGCTCCTTACATCCTGTCCGAAGTCACGACTCAAAGTTACCCTGAGTTCCAATTGTGGGGATAACTTTTTAAGAAGCAAAATTGTGTCTTCGAGATCGGTAAAGTTATATAAACGAATTGTTTTTTGTTCGTCAGGGGTAAGTATCGAGTCTGGCGGGAAAGGAAGTTCTTGCAAACGAGGTGCGTGTAGTCTTGAAGCATAAGCCTTCAAAGAACCTTTTCCAGGTGATACTTCAATGAGGTCAATATGATTAACCGTTCCCATTTTAAAACCATACATACGTTCTATATCTTGTGAACGCATTTTCTCAGTAATAATAAAATTAGTAGCAGCTTTTAAAGTTTCAGTTGAAGCGCCGGTTAAAGCCAACCATACTACTATTATGTCGTATTTGAGTGAATTGAATCCTACGATACAAAAATTATGAATTACCCACAATAATTTAGATATGTCTAATTTCTGAGTTTCAGTTATCTCAAAATAAACAATTTTATTAGTGAAGAAACATCTGAAGGAACATAGCCAGTAATTGACGTAGCATTCAACGTCAAAGACTAACACTCCACCTTTAGCAGCACAAAGTTCTTCGTCAGTAAACAACTCAAACGGAACTTCTTCGCGCTCTAAAGCAACGGTATTTGTTTTAGTACGCTGTTTGCGTTTGGCCGGTTCGTTTGGTAGGTCGAAGAATTTCATTTGTACCTGCTAAAAATAGAATTTAAAGGTTAGAATACTCTTCAACAGCAGGACGCTTTTCAGGATCAAAATTGTAATCTTCGACAATTAAAATTGCAAGTTCAAATACCTTGATTCTTCTTGATTTTGACTTTACAAATTCTTTGAGATTTGCTATTTCTTTTTCAATTCTTATTATGAAAAGGTTTTTACCTTTGCCTTTAAAGCTTATTCGCTTTTTTAATTTTATAAGAAGACTTATTTGCTTTCCTGCTTTTTTCATTTGATTTTTAGCCGATTTTAGTTCTTCGTTTATTGCAAATTTCATATTTTTAACAAAATCGACATACAAAAGTTTTTCGTCAATATCAATAATAACTGATTCGAGAATAGTTAATATAAAATAAACAGCTTCGTCGTTAATTGACATCGGCTCAGGTTCGTTATTGTCATAACGCTTACGCTTAGTTTCATCAACTAAAACTTCGTAAGCCAATTGAATTTCTCTAAAATCATCTTCAGTGCCGCCATTGTCAGGATGATTCATTTTAGCTTTCTTTCTATGGGCTTTCTTTATTTCTTCGGTAGTAGCTTGTTTATCTATACCTAAAGCTTCGTAATGGTTCATATCAGCGGCCCTCCGAATTTAATTTCAGGAGTGACTAAAGTTGAATCTTGCACTATAGGTCTTTCCGAATAAAGTATTAGGCTTGCAAGGATCGTCCAATTCTTTACGCATTTCTTCCATGTTATTTCTAAGAACTATAATTTGTTCTTTAAGTTCACCTGAATAAACTCCTTTAAAAACTTTATCTGTTAAATATCTGTCAATTTCGCTGACAGCTTCACTTAATATATCGCTTATCATAAAGTTTACCCTTCAGTCGATAAAGGTTTTATTGCATTTAGGACAACCTATCAATTCTTTGCTACCACTTTCAGCATAGCCGCAATAACCTTGCTTGTATTTACGTTTAAGTGATAATTCTAATTTGTAAAAAGGTCCAAATTCTGATTCGTCGTTTTCATAATTTTTGTAATAATTGTTTTCATAATCACAATGAGGACATTTCATAATTTACCCTTTCTATTCGTCATTCCAGCATTTGCATTTAGGATCAACAGAACCGCAACTATCACAAAACGACTTAATTATTTCAAGACGTTCTTCGTCTGTAAGTTCTTTCATAAATTCGATTATTTGTTCTTTAATTATTTTCATTTGGTACAAGGTCCGACAATATAGCTATCATCTTCAAGTTTCTTTTCACTCTGAGAGATAACCATTTGTAATTGAGCATCTGCTGAAGCCGCTACCATAACTAAAGTTAAACTTTCGGGAAATGGAACAAATTTTGCTTTTAACAAAAACAATTCTCGTTTCACAATTAACTCAGCTATTGCAAAGGTTTTGTTTGTTATAAATTCATGCTTTAACTTATAATGCTTAAGCATTACACTTTGGGTTGTATTAAACCATTCTTTGCAACAAGGGCATTGACAAAGTTTTCTTTCATTCATATCGACACTCCTGCAATAGCACCACGCACACCATCACCGAAGAAGAACGCAACATTGTGAGAATAAAAATCTACAGTTTCAACACACGACTCAATACGCTTCAACCTTTTGATGTTAAAAGCAGGGCCGTGACGTAAACCTGGAACTTCGCAAACAGCTCCGTCGCATTTATCCCTGTGAGATTGCAACGCACCATCTACAAAATAAACTGTCTTTTCGCCTTCTTTGCCGTTACTGAACGGAGCTATGTTATTTAAAGCTTCAAAGAATCCTTTAAGCAACGGTTCGGGTTTAGAAGGTTTGTTTAAAATTAAATCTATGTCAGGCCAGCTTTCGTCGTAAAGCTGACTTTTAATAAAAGATTCATCTTCAAAGTATATGGTACAACTAACGTTAATCATTTTGCGTTCGCCGTTTACTTCAACTTCTTTTTGGCCAAGCCCAAACTTAGTTAATTTCTTGTCAGTGTTAATTATTGCTGTAACAAAAGCTTTCGGAAGTATACATGTGGGTAGGTTTAGTCCATGCCACGCCTCAAGCAAAACGGCACCGTCTGAAGCAAAGGCTGAGTTCTCACGCAGCAAAATCGAGCATTCAACTATTCGTTTCTTGTCATTGTCTACCGTGAAGCCTGAAATCTGTTCTAGCTTATCCCTGAGAACGTCTGAGATGCCGCACAAGGGCGGATCGGGTGCAAGAGCAGGCATACCTTCATGCCAGCAGGGAACAAAGCAGGAGAACGAGCCTGATTTGATTGACAGTCGCCCCTCAAGTTCTGTAATCGAAACATCCTTTGTCGTGCGTTCCAGGGCGGCGATGAGCTTGTACGTGTTAGGAGCAATTTCAAGAGTTTCTTCAATCTTTGCACCAGCTGTAATTGTACCGTTAAACGCCATAGCCCAACCGTTATGTAAAATGCAATGAGTTTTGTACGGCGCGTCGTCTTCAGGTTTTTGAGCTACGGAAATGAAACGCAAAGCTGAAATTAAACCTTCGCAGGTTTTGCTTATAGACTTTTTTCGAGGTGCTTTTGCCATTTGGCTTGCTCCTTGCATTCTGCTTTTCGGTGTAATTATCCAGTTATCACGCCTAACGCTTCTGTATAATTAGTAGTTATAATCATCTTGGCTTATGGCCTGTCGGCCAGTGCTTCGCGTGCTATGTCCTGCATTTGTCCCGCAGTACGATCATTCAGCAATCGCATTCCAGAAATAAGCTCCAAGGCTTCTTTGTATCGATCCTTGGCAATAATGTACCGCGCCAAACTTTCACCCTGCGACAGCGCCGTCTTTTTCCACATCTCTGTTTCATCCGCCATGTCTTGCTTCTGATCCTTGTAAATTTCGGCTTGTTCCTTCCAGTGGTCAATCTGTTGAGCCTGCCTCGACATAGTTGCGTGACAATCAGCAATTTCAGCCAACAGCATTTGACGGCAATTGTGTATCTGTCCCTCCATCAGGCTTTGGCCGCAGTGCTTGCAATCGGCGTATTGGTAGTTTTCGCTCACAACTCACCCCCGCAATTCTTGCCAAGGTCATCCGATGTCAACGGATCACACTCCCCGCAGGCAAAGCAGACCTTCGCACCGTCGATTGTGCATCCGTGTTCATCCTGCAAGACCTTGATGGCAATATCCTGCATCATCACAGCTTGCTCGTAGACGTGCCCCGGCTCCAGTATGCCCCGCGCAATCTTTTTCAGCGCCGCTTTGAACTTGTCGTGCGGGACGACCGTTTGATGCAGGTCTACTTGCAGCCGCGCTATTTTGCCCAGTGCTCCGTCAAGTTCTTCACGGAGTAGTTTTTCATGCTCATGCACCTCAGCAATGCTCATAAATTCATTTTGAAGCGATTTCCGAAATGCAATGTCATCACAAACAGCACAATCACAACCGCTTTCATGCCCTAACGGATTGTCTACCATTTTAACCCCCTATGCCTTCTGCAGTGCTTCGCACGCGCCAAGATGATTATAACCAAACGCTCGAAGCCGACCGCTTCGCGGCGGTTCAGCTCAAACCGTTAAATTTAAAAAGGTAATTCTAAACTTTCCCAACGCTCACAAGCTTTAGCAATTATCTTAGCAGGCGGTCGTTGATCGTACAAAATGCAAACTTCGCGTTCAAGTTCAAATCTGGTACAATTTAAACACGAACGTAAGTTTGTGTCAAGTATAAAAATGAGTTGTTTACATAATTCTTCAGACAAAGCTTTAATTGCTTGTTCGCGTTCTGTCATTTGAAGCTCCGTTCGGATTAGATTTTGCATTAGTTTAACCCATACTTATAGATTTACCTTGCATCCAATTTTCTATTTCAATATAAAAAGCCCATTCGCAAATCCATAGAGGTTCGTAAACATCACAAATTGGACAATAATGTAACTCTTTACCTTCTAAATTTTTCATTTTTACCACTCCACAGATTTAATTTCAGGATATTGTAAATCAGTTTGCACGTTTATACGCTTCGGGTATCTTAACTGTTGAGTATAAATTAAAGCCTCATCTACTGTAGCGGGAGGTTCTGTGGCGTGTCTTTGCCTCCACCAATTATGCGCTCTAGTTTTAGCCATTCCCATGTGTTCCAGGCAAACATAATCTGAAAACTTCTGCAAGCCGCAATAATAGCTGACTTTGAGCGAGGGTTTACCACCAATTTTATTATGTTTATGGTAAATGACTCTCGTTACGTCAAACGTTTCAATTACAGGTTCGCTGAACTCCGTACTTAAAAACTCAGCAGTTCCAGCGTCGGTAACAAGTTTAGTTTTGAAAACGAACTCAGCACCGCAACCTTCATTTGTAGGATAAGGTTTACCTCCGCAATACTTTGCCCCGGCGTGATTATACATCCCGCATCCAGAACCTTCTTTGATAGACTTTTCTTCGCAGATTCTTATGGGTGCATCTCCAACTTTTTCACCTTTCTTTGTAGGTATATTTGGAGCATCAATTGGACCCAACCTTTTACGGTTGCCAGCAAAATCAAGTACCAAGGCATTGTGCTTAACGTAGTCAAAACCTTTAACATATTGCTGGAGATTGTTAAAGTCGTAAGGTCTAGTAAGCCTCCCAAGCATCTGAACCCATTTTGAAGTTGACATTGTAGAACGTAGCATTAAACAGAAGTCAATTGGTGGAAAATCATAACCTGTTGTGAACTTTTCGTTACCGCATGCTATTTTTATCTCACCTGACTCAAAAGCAGAAAATCTTCTATCGCATTCTGTAGTAGTTAATTTTGAATGTATTGCAACAGCATTCACGCCAAAGCTTTGAAGTATTTCAGCAGCCATTTCGCTAGTCTTAATTCCAGAGCAAAACGTTAGCCCACAATTACGAGCGTAAATATAAGGTAAAGATTCTTTTATTGCTTCATATATAACTTTTTCAGTAGCGTCTTCAAGTTGTCTTACAGCAAAATCACCCTTCATCATTTTTATCGAAGTTGTGTCTACTTCAATGTTAGTTCGCAGCGGTATTAACGGTGCAAGATAGCCTTCATCTATAAATCGTCTGAAACAAGCGGGTGTTGAAAGATCAATGCAAATATCGTCAAACAAATCACCGTCTGTTATTAAACCTTGTCCACTTCTGTACGGTGTGGCTGTAGTTCCAATCACTTTTAGGTACGGGTTTATTTCTTTTAAAGCATTTATTATCTTACGGTACATTGTATCTTCGTCGTGAGATACCAAATGAACTTCATCGACAAATATTATGTCTCTATGACCGAAAGCTTCAATGTTATTTACAACTGAAGCAACACCGCCAACTATAATAGGGTGTGCTGTATCCTTGCTGTTAAGTCCTGCTGAATAAACTCCAATTGGGGCTTCAGGCCAAATCATTCTAATTGCTTTTATATCTTGAATTAGTATCTTTTCAACGTGTGATAAGATTAACCAACGTTGATTACACCACGTTTGAAAAGTACGTTGAACAAAACCACCTATAACTCCGCTCTTCCCAGTACCGGTTGGGAGCACCGCTATTATATTTCCATCGTTACCTTGCTCATAATAATCAAAGAACGATTGAATTGTTTCTGTTTGATAGTCACGTAAGACAAAGCTCATTTTGCACCAAATTGTTTGTACAGTAAGAAGGCTTTAGAAGTTTTGTCAAGCGATTGCGCTATTTCGTGATTTAATTTTACAGCATAAGTTGCGATCTTTTTATCAAACCAAGGTCTTTGAGTCAGTTTGTAGCGATACGCTTTATTACCGTAAACGTATCTCGCTCCGTAAGAACCAAAGTCACATTTAGGGCAAGCCATGTCGCCTTCAAATATCCATTCGCAGGAGGCACAAACTCTAAGCTTAGCTCTTTGTTGAGGTGATTGTCTCATTACTCACAACCCCGCAATTCCCATTCGGCGCGGGTGAATTGAAAATACGATATTAGAACTTTCAGGCTTGCATAGCGTTTGATGTTGCTTGAGTAAATATCTTTGCACTCAGGACAACAATTATCAAATCTTGCTTTAACACCTTTGAAGTATTCATATCCTTCAGTTTTGTAAAAATTACTACCTTGAACTTTACAGGCTGTAACAATGCCGCAAACTCTGCAAGACTTAACGTGTTCGCTCATTAGCTTCTCCGAATAATTATTAAAGCCTCACAAAGACCAAGGGGCATTTGGTCTAAGGAGGCTTTATTCTCGCAATTACTTGCGATACAGGTAACAAGTCATGCCCGACTTGCGAATTATGTGCGACGAATGTTAGCTGAAGTTTTGGCGGTTGTCAACAACCACTTCTAAATGAGCGTTGACCACACCCACCTGATTGAACAACATATTGTCTAGGTGGTGTTTGTGCAACTTCGCCCCAAGTAGGTTTGATTTCTTCATCAGGTTTAATGCCGATTTCAATAGGTTTCTTACCGGACCAATCTTCAGACAACAATCCGTTTGGATGATAAATAAATTCGTAAATATAAGGCAGAACGGCAGAAGGTTCTTCGAGACTCATTTTGAAATGAACCGGAATACCTTTGTAGAGATATGAGTTCGTAGCGCATACAGGGCAATCTCGTTTGATACCAACACGACCAAGGTTAGCTTCAAGCGGAACGTTTGTCAAAGAGTTAACTGAATAATCTTTGCGAAGTGCAAGAGCTGATGCACCTATGTCTTTTATGAATTTAATGTAAGTTTCAAATTCAACAAGATCGTTGTAATTATGCGGAATAACTTTATTAATTGTAACGTCAATATTTAATTCATTCAATTGCCGACAAAAGAAGTTCAAGACTATCTTTTGTAGGCATTATGCTTTGAAAAATATCGTTGTTTTCTTTATCATTGATAGCATGGCGCGAAATATTTACGTGTTGAATAATACCTTCAATAACTGAAAGTTTGGTATGCAGGTTTGAGCCATTAGTTGTAAGCACAATCTTAATATCTTTAAACTCACGCAGCACTTCAATCACTTCGTTAAATACAGGTGAAATAGTCGGCTCGCCGCCTGTAATTGAAATTTGAGTTATGCGTTTGCCAAGTGCTTGCAAATACCAGCGCAAGCCTTGAGCATACATTGGTGACTCAGCCGCGTTACGTTTCCAGAAACAGAACTGACATTTTGCGTTGCATTCACCTGGAAGAATTATTGAAAAGTTTGCAGTTGAACCGCTTTCCTTTTTAAGATAGAACATTTTAAACCTCCGTTCAAAGTTTGATGCTTATTTTATATCAAACTTAAAAGTAGTTGTCAAGGTTTAATTTACGTGCGTTGCGCTAATTTTAAACGTTTTAATATGTAACTTTGTTTGAGTTTCAACTTCATCATTAACATACAATTCAAACCATTCTTCTAACTCACGAGATTCAATCTCATTTTCAGCAGTTACTTCGAGTTCTTTGTTTGCAAGTTTGCATTTCATAATATACCGCCAATCAAGCTAAAACATGCTCACGCGTAGCAACTCTAACGTAGCAATCATGCTGAGAAGCTTTGAATTTAGGTACATTTAAAACTCTGTAAGTAGATGTTGCTGTTTCTTCAGGAGTTCTCCAAAACTTAAAGATCGAACCTCTTTGTAGTTTTAAGAAGTCAACTCTGTTCCATTTTCCAGCTCGAAGTTCAAACACTTGTCGAAATTCGCTCATATCGCACTCTCCAAAATATCAAGGTCTATAATTGGCAATCAAACGTTCAAGTATTTCGTCACCGCACATTCCGTCAATAGCATAAACACTATGAGGTTTGACTGTTCCGTGAAAAGTATATTTGATGTATTCAACATAAGCGATTGCTTCAGGCTTTATTTCAAAATCAACATCAGACTCCGCAGGAAGTTCATTTAAAATAGGCACTGCGAGAGTACAGTCTTCTTTAAGAACTAACTGTTTGCCATCCATCGG
>Ga0209318_1001983_pt1 | contig 11152 bp, 23 predicted proteins | sample RifGroE1_FD_183999 | JGI IMG/M metagenome (GOLD analysis project Ga0209318, IMG submission 183999) | Groundwater microbial communities from Rifle, Colorado, USA - Groundwater E1 (SPAdes) (version 2) | ecosystem: Environmental > Aquatic > Deep subsurface > Groundwater | place: Rifle, Colorado...
TTTTCAAGTTATAATGGAAAAATGAAAATAATTTTATAGGGGTGTGGTATGGTGGCCGACAAACTAAAAACCAGTTTAAATTTAGATGCTGAATTGATGCAAAAGTTAAAGATGATTGCTACGGTGAATAATAAATCCGTTACTGAGGAATTAGAAAATGCAATCAGAAAATACGTTGATAGTAATATTAAGAAAGTTAGAGAGTTAGTTAATGAATAACCGGGCATCCATCCCGGGTTTTTAATTTCGGTTAAACTATTTAAAAAACTTTTACAATTGCCTATAATTGCGTTATACTATTTCTGACGTATCTGATTGAGGACTAGACTCCCAAGTTAAATCAGATATTTTGCAGTCTAATGCAATGGCAATTTTGGCTATGGTGCCTAAATAAATATCGCCCGTATTACCGTTTTCGATATTAGATATATTGGATTGAGTTAATCCTGTTAACTCAGATAGTGTCTGTTGTAAGATACCCTGTTTTTTTCTTAGTCGGCAAATGTTCTGCCCGACCAACTTTAGATTCAAGGGTCTAGTCTCCTTTCGGTTAAATCCTACCTAAATAGGTAGGTGATGACTAAAAAAATATTGTTTGTTTCACTAAAGCTAGTATATACCTTTCAAGGTATATTGTCAACCGTTTCAGGTAATATATTGTCCCTAATTACAGATAAGTAAAGAAGTTTGGTTTATTAGATAATGAAAATGGGGGAATATTAATTATGGAATTGAAGGATAAACTGCATAATCTAAGAATGAGGCGCGGTTATTCAATGGAGAAGTTAGCTGAAATAGCTAAGGTGGCCTTAAACACGATAGGGCAAATTGAGAGGGGTGAGCGTAAAAATCCCGGCATCACTACTATTGAAAAGTTAGCTGATGCGCTAAGCGTAAGTCCCCTGTATTTCTTCCGTGATTCTGCCCGTACATTTTTTGACATTGCAGAGGTTAATGATGCCATGACCGATGAATTAAGGCAATTATTGATCGACAAAAAGACTATGCCGTACATGATTCTTGCCAAAAAAGCATATGATGAACGGATACCGTCTAATATTGTCGAGGAATTGCTTAATACTATTACAAAAGTCAGAAATTCGTAATAGTATTTTGTCGGAAAATAACGGTAACTTAGGGATTGAAAGTTACCGTTATTTTCGTATATTATATAAGAGACATAAAACAAATGTTCGCAAAAGGGGGATGGTTGTTATAAAAGTAGCAGACTTTGGCGGCTTCATTGATTGCGTGGTTGATGGTGATAGAATTACTATCGACAAGAACATCACCTGCGAGGGCATTAAACAGGTGAATGAGATAGTACGGTATAGTCAGATGAAGCAGGATATGGCCCTGGTTGATGCCAGGGAAGAATATCTTTGTGCCGGGTCCGTAAGATAGAACAAAACCCCTCCGCAATGGGAGGGGTTTAAATAATGTGTTGAAATACGACAAAAGTAATGTTAATATAGTTGCTAATTAAATGCCGAAAGACACTCTCCCCGACCAAAGTTTGAGTGTCTTTTACTAAAAAGCGGAGGCGTTCTCTGCTCGCTTTGCTATTGTTATTTTAAGCAAAAGTCGGCTGAATGTCAAGACTCTCCGCTATGTAAATTTATAGTGGAGGTAAATTAAATGGGACAGGCATTAAGGAAGTTAGATATTATCTATTCAGGAAGTTCCAAGTTAGAGGGTTCGGAACTTCCTGAGCACAGCTCTAAACCTTCCAATAATAATAACCATAATAATGATGATTATATTTATATCTTAGAGAGAAAACTTAATTATTTAAAGATGTACTTAGACAGAAATGTAGATAGAAAACATATATTAAGAAGTTCCGGAAGTTCTATTTCGGAAGTTAAGAAGTTCTGGAGCGGAAGTGAGGTTGTGGATAACTTGAAAACTATCACGGTTACAGAAGCACATAGCATGTTAGGGAAGTCAACTAAAACTATTTACAAGTGGTGCGAGAACGGTAAACTACAGGCTCGGAAGGTATCTGGTACTACGGCAGACTATTGGCAAATAAGTTACGATAGCGTTATGGAAGTTAAGAATATTTTGGAGGCTAAGAAGTTACAGACCTTAGAAGAAGTACAGGAAATAGATGTTCCGGAAGTTCCTATTATAGAAGAAATAGTTCCTAGTTCTAATATGCCGATAAAAATTATTGACGTTGGAAGAAATTATATAGCAGAAGTCGATGAAAAGATAAGTTTAGCTTTGTTTGAGCAACGAAAACATTTCGAGAATATGTTGACCCAACAGCAGGAGTTAACTATTGCCATGTTCGAGGAACTCAAAAAAGAAAAGGATCGTCAAATAGCAGAATCTAAAGCTGCTCTTGATAGTTTGCGTGAGGATATGGAACGCAGGGAAGGAGATATTATCACACGGTCTATAACTGCATGGAGAGAAGAAAAGGAAAAAGAACGCCTCAGTAAGCGTTCTTGGTGGAGAAGGTTATTTAAGAATTAAATTATTTCTTACCCTTGTTACTCTCATTGCTTTTATTATCTTTAGAAATACCGTAATGATTACCTTTGGAAATGCCGTAATGGTTGCTTTTAGAAATACCGTAATGACTCATTCACTTCACCTCCTTTACGCCTCTATCATACTGTTTGTAGTTTCATTAATCAATGTTACCTGTTGTCAACGGTCAACACCCACCTTCAAACACTTCTCCAGCAACCCACCCAGCGCAACTGCGGTCCCATCATCCCAGCGACTAACCCACCGCAAAAATCCTTCTTCGCTAGGCGTAGGATCAACCCCACCATGCCTTAAAATCTCACTCAGAACATCATAGCGAGTAGTTGCAGGATTGTGGGTAGTTTCTATCTCTACCATGCGCTCAAAAGTCTTATCATGCGGTATAGCGCAGATATGGCAAACGATATTGTTGTCAAGCGGTACAAAGTAAACTATGTCGCAGTCGGTGAAGGACTTGCCGCATGACTGACAGTTACGGATTGATGTTGTTTTCATTTTGTACCTCCATGTATTCATCGTTAAGTATTTTTGTATGTCCACAATAAGGACAAATGCAGGTATCTACACTTACAGTTTACTCGGTCGGGAATTTAATCTCACTCTTCGGAGGTTCGTCAATAATCCGCTTAATCTGCCGGAGTTGATCGAGAGTAATATTATTACCGTAAGCCCTGCCAATTTTTCTCTCGATGTGCCTTAAAGTAGAACTATACTCCTGTTCATCAAGATAATCCTGCATTGATAGATAAACCTTATTCCTCCAACAATCAACACATCTAAGGGTATTAATTTCAATTTTATACTCCCTAGAAGTTAACCCCGTAGTTGTATAAAAATAAATTCTTCCAACCCTTACTATATCGTGCTCTTGCGGTTCCTTGTTACTATGCTGATCTTTAAGATAAACCTTCTGGCCTACTTCCATAATCAATCCTCCCTATCCAGCAAATACTTATGCTCATGGATATTACCGATAACAGCGCATCTATGGGTTATTGCGTGAAGCATTAAGTCGCTTCCATCGGCAAATACAGCAAGATAGCGGGCTAAATCATCACACCATTCTGCCCTAGCAATACCTCCATCGAAGTTGAATAAATCACCGTCAAAGACTTCCTTGCCGTCCTTGTCCGGAAGTCCGGTAAACAATTCAACTATCCAACCCTCGCCGCCACAAGTAAGTATGCTCGGAGGATTAAGCGTTGCGCTAACAGGTATATCGCCTAATAATTCCTCCATCGTTGCCCAACGGTTTTCTTTTATATTCCATACTCTCATTTTTAGCAAGTTAACTTTCCTCCTTCTGGCGATGTTCCATAAAAGTCCTAAAATCCAACTTATCCATAGTTACTCCTGTCGCCCTCTTGCACCATCTATAATCCTTACAGGTAGCACAGAAGGATGGTTCGATAATATTCGTATTTTCTTTACTTGTCGATTCAACGATCTCTTTATTATGAAAATCCATAATATCGCCATAGTCCCACGACTCTAAGAAATTTCTAACCCTTTTAGCTAGTCTAATAAAATGTTCATCGCGATAAATGTAAATACCAATACCCCATTTGCCAGACATTTCTTCCTTCTTGCCGCTGTCAAACTTTGTTTTGTCGCTCTCCCAATTCTTAATCTCGGCAGGAGTGCAACATTCTAAATCAGGACTAAAATCATGTGGACTATTTGGTAGCGAAAGTCCATAACCTTTAGATATTGCCCTTTCTTCTATGGCAGGCAATATCTCCGCAAGAAAATCATAGTGCAAGGAAAGGATTAGGTATTGCTTTTTAGACATCTATTTCCTCCTTCTTTGCCTTCTCAGTAAAAATCCTTCGCTGTTCCTCATGTTTCTTACTTACGCTAGAAACTAGCAGTTCCTTAGCATGTATACCCTTATGACAATGAGGGCAACAAGGCAACATTCTGCCGCCCATGTAGATTTTTTCTAACTCACGCATAACTAAAAGGTGAGGTTTATAGTCTACTATTTGCTTTCGCACCGCTAAAAGATTACTTACTTCTTCCTCTAGTCGCTCATAGTGCATAGCAATATCGAACAAGGCATCATAAGGATGAACAATTGCACCGCACTCTTGACACGAAATTTCCCTGTTTTGAGTGTCAATCTCAAACTTACGGTTACGACAAGTGCATTTTTTGTTCTTGTCGCGGTTAATACGGAGAGTTGAAATTGGGATTATTTTGTCAGGTAGTTTATCGCTCAATTGGTTTTCTCCTTAATGCTGAAATGTAAATCCAGGTTTAATTTCCGGTTCTTTATCTCTAGCGAACCACAAATCTGTAGTGCCGGAACCGCCCATATCAACATACTCAACAGTAACGACAGTATATTGTCTGCCATGAAGAGCGTCGTTGTCGCTTAAATTCCACTCTTTGTTAGCATCTATATCACGTTTACCCAAAACCTTTGTAACTTGAGCATCCATTAAATTCATTGGTCATCCTCCTTCTTACTCCTTGAGTACCTACTCAAAATATCTGCAACGTAAGATTCACTTTCCTTTATTCCATATGTTTCCTTTAGTGCATCCAATACTAAGTCCTTAATCGTCTTATCTTTCTCTGCCGCTAATATTAGTAAACTTCGCTTAAAACCACTGGAAACACTTATGGTAATGCGTTTATCCAATTAATCACCACCAATCTAGTAGTTACATTTTATCATATGTAAATATGTAATGCAATACATTTCTACCGTATTCAGCACAAATTTACCGAAAAAATAACCCTTTCGGAATAGGTTGAAATTGTTTTTGGGTAGTGGTATAATGTATTAACAGATCCTCCCACGCCTCTCGGCGATGCGTACCAGGGGAGGACATTAAAATTTAAGCGGTGCGGAAACGCTGACGAGGGATAAAATTGCAAACCACGCTAATTTTATTAGTGAAAAAAGATATGCGATAACGGTACATTGGGTATCCTAAAAGCAATTACCGCTTAAAACAGCAGAAGGGGTGAAAGTCCTCGGCAAAAACGACAACAATGGTCAGACATAATACCCAAGACGCGTAATGTGACGCTGAGGGTGGCAAAACTCCACTAAACCGAAGGTCGAGTATGTTTTTAAACGTACTCAGTGAACCGTAGGTATAGGGAGTTTTTGTTTTGCAAAAAAAATAGGCCAGACCGTATAGACTGACCTTTTCGTAGATATACTTTGGATTATTATTTGCCAATAAGATAATCCGATACATATTCTATTCTATGCGGAACATTATTTACCCTGCATACAGCATACTTCTACCGCAAACGGTTGCAACATAACTAACCTAATGATATAATAATCACATCGAATCGCTACGCCTCTGTCTAGCTTGACAAGCGCACATGGCGTTCATTCCTCTAATCTGTTAAGAAGGGAAGTGAATACCTCCGTGTAACAAAAAGTTATTGTTGCTTCTAGTAGTAGTAATCCATAAAAAACTATCCTTTGTACGGACGCTGAGGCGTTCTTTTTTTGCCCAAAAATAAAAACCCAGCCAACCTGTAAGTAATCCTTACAAGTTCACCGGGCAATAGAAAGTATTCGCGTTATTGTAGTTTAACCGGAGTGGCCTTATAAAATCCTAAACCAGAGGCAGTCAAGAAAAATATTGTTTTAAGAAAGTCGGGTATCTCCTTGCCCTGGTACGACATTAGACAGACAACTACCATCAGCACAACGAAGGAGAAAGTTAATGTGTAGTCAACTATGTCATGCTGCTTCGGTATTGTTGTCAGTGTTTTAGTTTCGTCCATTAAATCATCCCCTTATCCAACATCTTGCAAATTAACGCTGCCATTTGTTCTCTCGTTAATGGTGCCTCTGGATTAAAACACCCATCACCGCCGCCAATCATTAGACCAAGTTCCTTGACTCTGTCAATATGTCCGGCACTCCATCTATCCCCGGCAACGTCAGGGAATGGACCGGGAACATTCTGTAAATCAGCAAACAACCTATCCCATGGGAACGCCGGACCTGGACAGTTTGGACGGTTAACGCTGTCTATGCGGTAGTGTCCGATTATATGATCACGATCTACCGGGATACTATGTTTAGCAATTAACTGTCTATGTAGCCAAAGTGTTGCCTGGTATTGTTCCTCGGTTAAATCACCATTAATACCGGCACCGATATATCCTTCATGCTCAATACCGATAGTCCGGATGTTAGGATTTGTACCGTCATATAATGGCCAACTATGTTTATTGACCGCCCCAGCGTGCCAGGCCTTGTTTTCATCAGCAACTAGCTGATAAATTTCACCAGCACGAGTAACGATGTAATGAGCGCTTGCTTGTGACTTAGGATTGCAGAGCCAGTCTTTGCAGCCGGGAAATTTTCCCGATGTGATGTGGTTGACAATGGCTATTATTTTTATTCCATCCCTACTACCGAAGTTTGGACTTGGTGATTGTTTTATTTCCATAATTTCCTCACTCCCTGAACTTCTTCTTAATCAGAGCCAACCGTTTATCTCCGATGCCCTTAATGCTATCTAGTTCGGCCATAGAGACTGGCTTATTCTCTGCACGATACTTAACTACCCTATCGGCAGTAACCGCACCTATGCCCTTAATACTGACCAACTCTGACCTTAGTTGATTGTCGGTTAACTCATTTATGGATGTTTTTTCGAGATAGTGTCCTGCACCTACAATAATTATAGTTGCTAGGACAACGCACATCAACAATACGCCTATTTGCCCTTTATTTAGTCTCATGCGCTACCTCCCAGCCAGCCAACCACAGGCGGCAGTGAGGACGGAGATTAAGGCTACTGCCCACGGTGGCAATCGGTTTTGGAAGCTTTTTTGCATTTCATCCAACTTTTTCAATACCCCCTCGAATGTTTCCTTGAGTTCTTTTTGGCCAGAGAATAGAGTCTTGACCTGTTCCTGTAGACGAACAATTTCGTCACTATCATTCAATACTTCCACCTCCCGGTAACTTGTGCTATACTGTTTACGTGAGGCAGGGTGTGACAGCACCCACCGCTAATAATCCTCCTGGGATTGGCGGGCCTCACGTTTTTGTTTTCATTGATGAATAGTTAATTAATTATACCATATTTAGATTAATTTTTATTTAATGGGTAAAAGAAAACACTCCCGAAGGAGTGCTTAGTAGTTTCCGGCAAAGGGGGGATATTTTACTCCACCCTTCTTAGGTTCCGGTTAATTCTGCATTGCGAGTGCAAATTTTACCGTAATATTCTTGCAGTAGTTTTTGACGTTGCTTATAGTCAGTAATAACATTAGCTAAGTGAGCGTCAAAACCCTGTAATCTCCGTATTTCATCAATCTGTTGCGGAGTTAAATAATCTCTTATCGAGGTTTCCTTGGCTAGTCCATACTGCAAGCGAAACTGCTTAGACGACATGCCCAAAACGATCCGATTAATCATGTCAAATTCATTTGAATAGTGATAATGTTTAGGAGGATCGTGCAATACCTGTATTGCATCGGTAAGATCGCGAGATTCCATACGGGCAATACTGCGACTCTTGATAAATGACTTCATTTTATTAAATTCGTTCATATAAGCAATTTTAAATCTAAGGGCCTTCTTCCCACTAAAACCCATTGTTAATAGCACGAATCCGTCATGAGTTAATAAAAATTCAGGCTGTTTTCTTTTATAAGAATCCTTGTAGGTAGATTCTATAAAATTATTTTCCCAATCCTTCTCTCCAATTCTGGATAGATCTTTTATGATATCTTGAATATCTCTCATAACATGAGCGTGTTGTTTGTCGAAAACATCTGCCACTTTCCGACTACTTACTACCGGCACATCCTTTAAACAAGTAACCCCAAAATCACTCACAACAGCCAATTCGTTCATGCTATCCCTCCCACTATTTTATTCAAGCGCAATCCATCCCTCATGCCCTGTTCGTAGGCTAAACGAGTTTCGCAAATCTGCCTGTAGGAATAGGCATCAGTTAGCTGATTAAGTAGGAATTCGTTACCATCATTCAATAGTGGGACTAATTGAGTACGAATAGTATTAAGTTTGTCCATCGCCGCCACATACTCAGCATCCCTCTGTTGTGCCGATACTATTGCATCACCCGCCCGGTCAGAGCACAACTCAGTAAAACAATCTTTGAAACTTTTATCCATTCTTCTACCTCCCAACCTATATTTATATGCTACTTCTAATGAAAATTATACTACCATAAGAGTAATATGTCAATACGACAAAAGTAATATATTAAAATATATTTGCAATTCAATAACCATTAGTGCTATACTGTATACGGTAGGAGGTGTAAAAGTTATGGCTAAAGTAATAATCAAAGTTTCAGAGTTAATGGGTAGGCATCGTATAAATCAACGCGAGTTGACTAAGTTAACGGGGATACGCCCCGGTACTGTTTCGCAATTATGGCATGGTACAACAAAGAGAATAGAGATAGAGCAAATCGGAAAACTGTGTCAAGTCCTCAAATGTCAGCCAGGAGATTTATTTGAATATGTCCCGGACGAGAAATAACCACCCGTTAAGAGTGGTTATTTGCGGTATTTATCTCTCACATCAAACCTCCTGATCGGCACCAGACTTATACAAGCGCATATTTACAACAACTGCATAACTGAATCATTCCATTTTATCTGATACCCGCTGTGACCGTTTCTTTCGTATGGAAATTCTTCTGCGTACTTTCGTCCCTCGTCAGATAGTCGCCATTGTTTTTCCGTTTTCTTATCTCCGGTTTTCTTTGAAGTGCGGGTATATGTATCTTGGTATTGTAATCCAAGATTTAAAAGTTTTTTGTTCATGTCTACTGCCCGAATACCACCCATCTTTAAACCTAATTCAGTGGCGGTGTAGATGCCTGTCTCATGCTCAGCAGAAGGTAGTGCTTTCTTGTACTCGTCCAGCGATTCCCCTGTTTTGCGTTCTATCCTGTTCATGGCTATGGAATTAGCTATGCCCGGTTTAATTCCGGTTGCTTCGGATATTAATTTAGCTACGGCAAGTTCATCTTGAATTATCGGTGCTATCTGCAAGTAGTTATGTCTGCCGGTCGTAAGAGGATATACGATTTCATCCCGCATATGAAAATATTCATCCAGGATAGCTTCGTACTTGTCCCATGCCAAATCATCGTCAAAAATTTTTAGAAGTTTGGCGTAACCTCGCTCGGATAGGAGATAAATATTATTAGCGGCGTTCAATGAATTTCTGGTCATAATTTCGCTATCACTCAAAGTGATCTCGAATTCAGTTCCTTTTAAATCAATAATATCAATTCCATCAACAAACCTAGTGCGGTTTCGGTTTATGTCCTGATTAATAACCCTTAAATCTTTAACGTGAATCTCTGCAATAGTCTTAGCTAACATTGCCTTTTTATCTTCACCGAAACCGCCTGCAATTTTAGGAACATTAACGCCGCAAATAGTTGTCGTACCGACCAATCTCAAAGTTTTCATCAGCGTTTCACACCTCCGCAATATTGTTTAATAATCTCCTGCTGTTCCTGCTTCGATAAATCTGAACCAACAAATAAACAGTCATCCACAACAACGCACTTAAACCATTTTGCAATTTCTCCCGTTAGATACTTGATTGTCATATAATCACCCCTTAAACTTATAGTATATTTATTAACTATAACTATAATACCATAACTATACTTAAATATCAACAATAATATTATTGTATTTCAAATGTATTTATGGTATTATACTGATAAGGGAGTGATATATGATGGCCATAAAATCTTTAAAAAACCGCAAACAATTCACAAGCACAATGAGAAACGATCTATATGAAAAGATAAGGGAATACTCAGATAAAACAGATATACCTCTCAGCAAAATCATAGATAACGCAATAGACGAGTATCTTAAGAAATATCTTCCCAAATAAAAAACCCGCACATGGCGGGATTACTTTTTCCATAGATACTATAATATAATGTATCTAACTCTGTATTTGCTTCTTTATCTGTCAATGCTCCATCTAAGATCTCTAGGCATATCATTTGAAACTTCTTACCATTATATGTCAATGTAGATTCTTCGGGAAACATTTCAGACTGCACCATGTCGTAGAACATCTCGTCTGGTTCGCATCCTAGCTTATGAATCTTGATTTCAAGTTGGACATTTTGAATTCGCGATCCAATTGTTGTGATATATTTCGGATCGTGTTCATATTTCATAGCACGATATTTTTCTATTTGAAGTTGAGCTTTGCTTTTCTTTACGGAAAAATATAGTTCGGCGTAAACTTCTTGGCCTGTTGCATATTTCAAACCCAAGGTTGATATGTCGCAATATGCTCCGTCCTCATATTTTTTTACGGGGCGTACTGTTATCGTTTTTTTATCCCTAGATAAAGAAAATTTAACCTCGAAGGTGCCATAACCAATATTTTCAGCTATTACACTTTCAGAAGTAACCGTAGCAGGATCTAGTGGTTCTTTGAATTTCATAGTCAGAGATTTATTGTTTGCTATGTTTTTTTGATCTGGAAAACGTATCCAATCTATATCATCAGCAAACACAACTCCCGGCACACACAAAAACACCAGCATCATGGTTAGTAAAATAACTTTCTTCATATACATTCCCCCTTTTAGGCAATATATTCAGCAAACGCTGAAAAATAACCTTTAAGGGAATTTGT
>Ga0209318_1001986_pt1 | contig 11129 bp, 14 predicted proteins | sample RifGroE1_FD_183999 | JGI IMG/M metagenome (GOLD analysis project Ga0209318, IMG submission 183999) | Groundwater microbial communities from Rifle, Colorado, USA - Groundwater E1 (SPAdes) (version 2) | ecosystem: Environmental > Aquatic > Deep subsurface > Groundwater | place: Rifle, Colorado...
TTCCGACTTCGTTTTCTTTACAAATATCACATGCTTCTATCTCTATCATAATGTGTTTTTTCATCTTAGTTCACCGCTCTTATTGTCTCCATCCTTTTCGTAATCCTTCTGGTAACTTCTTAACAGGGTCACTAATTTTAAATCCAAATGCCCTTCTCCATGTGGGATCATTTAAAGTGCCGCTAAGTTCGCATTCTCCTATGTTTTCTATAGTCTTACTCGATAACTGAGAATCGAGGATCAAGTCTTCAGCGAGAACACCGTCAATGTAGACTTTAGTTTCATCAGGCATATTACCTCACATACAATAATTCTCTCGTTCTCCTTTCCATTTCTCCCCAATTAGTCCACATAATTCATCTAGTGTGTTATATATCGACTCACATAAATACCATTGATCCTCGATGTCCCCTATTCCATATTTTAAAATAATTTCATCAGGGGTTAACTCATGCTGTTTGTTTTTCAGGTCATCCAGACATTGTTCATATGCTTTTATTCGTTCTCTGATTTTAGTTTCATAATTGATTGGTTCATCTGTCATATTTCTTAAGCACCTCTCTTATTTTTTCAAGCCATTCTTTGTATAATGGCATCTCTCTTTCACGTCTTTGACTCATGTTATCAAACTTAATAACCTGTCAACGTCTTCTGGTTTATGACCGTCCCATACAGGGGCATTTAACAGTTCTTTGACATCGAATTTATCCCAATTGCCCTTATGATAGTGATATGTGTAATCCCCATTCGGGGTAGTTATCCCAACAATAAAATAATCTTCATACATGGATCCATCTGCGTGGAAAAGTGACTTCCATGCTCTTTCCTTGTTCTGATTGCAGATTACCGAGAATAATACCATTCGATGATAGTATAACTCATCAAATGTGTGATAACCGTCGCTTATTTTACCCGTGTTTTCAGTCATGTTTCATCCTCACACAATTGAAACCATGCCATCCAGGCGGCCCTGTATTGAGCCTGCCATAGTCTTCTTTGAAGTAATGGGTTCATATCCACGCTTCCCCGTTCCAATTTTTATTATAAATCACATGCATTGTGTATCTTAACCATATACAATCAATAGATTCATTCTCAATTTCTTTATATCTGAGACCATATGTATAATTAGACCCGTAATGCGCTCTAAACCAATCTTGAAAAAAGACCAAAACATCATAATCTTTTACTGTATCATCTGATTTGAGCCAGTGTTGTTTAATAATGGATTGAAGTTGTTTCTGGGTTGGAACGGGTCTCAAATCATTTAGATGGAATAGATCATACTCGTTGTATGCTGATTCCGGGAATATGGCCGCAATCATATTACCTGCGTGCATCTGTTGTCTTAGCTGAGAGTCAATGTTTATTACTTCTCGCCCGTCTGGTATGATTGCTCTGTCACCGGCTTGCCATTGCCAGCCTGCGAAGAAGTCTTCCGGTAAGGAGAGGAGCATTTTATTGTAAAGATCGTCCATGTTACCTCATATAAAATTCAGCATCTCAAACGTGCATCCATTCCCGGTGAAATATCTGATGAGGAAAGTGAAAACGAGTTAAGCCCTTGTCCATTCTTCTTTACCCTCGCCGCTGGGGACCATTATCCCGTGCGGTGTTTTCTCTAATGTTTCCCCAAACATCGAACCTGTGTATTTTATCCCATAAGAAAGCGGGGTTTCAATGTACAAGCCGTCCAGATTAGCACCATTAGACTGATGGATATAATATCTCCCGTCGGCACCTTCCAATTCAGAATCAGGATAGAAAATGATATAATTCTCTTTATTACCAGGATCTTGATATCTGAGTGAAGTATCCGAAAACGCAACCGCTAGAGGAATTAAAACGAGTGCAACCGCTAGTATAATTATTATTTTGTGTTTCATAATCCTTTGATACATACTACTCCCGTCTTAGTGTTGTATTCGACAATGACCTCTTGTGTATTTTTAAATGGTATATATGATGAAATATCTTTTTTCAGTGTGAACTTTCCAGGCATACCTTTCGTAGGTGCGTACCATCTTGCAGTGCCTTTGATTATAGAATCATCCATAATTTTCTTATTGTATGTGAAGATATATAAAACTATCTAATATTTAACATTATTATCTAGTAATTGCTATTTTTAGATAGTATTATATACTTTTAGATAGTATTTAGGATCATGAGCAGAAAACTCAGTAACCTATTGGTTTTGTTTTTGGTTACCACACTGTTTATTTTTGGAAGCGTGGGAAATGCAATGGCAGCAGAAGACAGTTCAAGTTTGAACATTAAAGATCAGCTTGACACATATATTAACACACTAGATCCATCTTTACAGGAGCCTGTAGAATGGGTAGTTGATAACTTCTTCTTGCTCGTCATAATCGCAATGGTTGTCCTTGTTTGGTATCACGGCGCAGAAGAAGCGAGTTCCAAGCGGAGCGGTAGCGCGTCAGGACAGGCACAGGCACAGAACAAGCAGGAGCATGTAGCAAAGAAGTTTATTTGGAGTATCGTGTTCTCAGTCCTGATCCTGTTCTTTGCTGCAAAGTATATGATTTGAGGATTCAATGAACTGCTTTCATTGTTTCCTATTACTACTTTTTTTATTATTGTTTGTTGGAACTGCGGAAGCAGGAGATGAGCAGCAGATTAATGAAGACCTGAAAAACGGTAATGTCCTGCTTGAAGCTCGGACTTATACTATTACTGATTCTATTGTCCTTCAGTCGGATAGAGTCCTGGAAGGGCAACCTGGCACTATTATTACAATTCCCGATCATGCCGGATGGGAGACATTTAAGCCTCTTATCAAGGGAACTGGCTGCAAAAACGTTATAATAAAAAACATAGAATTTGATGGAAATGACTTGAATAATTATGATGTTGCCAGCAAAACACATAACGGTAAAGCATGGGGAAATGGGTTCTATAATTTTATTCACGTTATAGATTGTGATTCAGTAGAGGTGTCCGGCTGTTTCATGCACGATTCCCTGGGTGACGGGCTGAGAACTAAAACAAGCACTAATATAATTTTTAGGGATAATACAGCTTACCGGCTCGGACATGACGTTTTATTTGTCCTTGACTCAAAAAATATAGAGGCTTATAACAACAGGATAACGACCCGGATAAATGGAGCGCTAAGAGCCTGGAACTGTCAGGGAGTACGGTTTCACGATAACCAGATAGATTCACAGCTTGATAGTCTGGGCGGCGGTCATGGTATTCAAATCGAGTTTTCAAAGTTTTTCGAAGATCCCGATACTGAAGTATGTAATAACATAGTTAAGAAAACGTGGTGGACTGGCTGCTGGCTAATTGCTTACGATGACGGAGTGAGAATAACTAAAGGAGTTTCAATTCATCATAACCTTTTCACTGAGTCAGGCCCAAGTTATAACATTCCTTCAACTGCGGGAATCACTTTTTCCGGGTTGAATGGTGCTGATATCCATAATAATGTCTTTGATGGTGCTTATAATTCTGCATTTCTTATCATCTCAGGTGATGATATCACTATAAGAGATTGCATCATAACAAACACTCAGGAACACAGTGCAATAAACCAGGCCGGGACCGGATACGGAGTTGCAAACCGAGCAAGTGCAGGTATGACAATCAAAGATAATTGTTTTTGGGGTAACGTAAATGGGAACCTGTATAAGTGCACTTCCTCCGGTGATGATACAGAAGACCCTAAAAAGCATTTAACTTCTTCAGGATGGACATGGACCGGGAAAACATGGACATGTGAATTTGTAGCACCTTCAGAACTAGGAGAAGTTGAACCGACAAAAACAAAGGATACTGTTGATAACGATATAAGCGAGTTTGACTCTATTTTTGATGTACTTGATATGGAATTCTCAGATTCAGGATACATAGAACAGGCAGGAATCACAGCAATAAACCCGGAATGGGAAACAAAAGGAAAGTATACAGAGGCGTATATCTATCTAGCAGGATACAACGGCCAGATTAACTATGACGGAGTTCTTTACATCCCGGAAAAGCCCTCAAAATGCGCTATAATCCTCACAGACACAAGAAATCTGGCAGATAAACCAAACGGTCAGACATCGAGTGTAAAACTTACAGACGGGAAAGACGGAAGCTTGAAAGTTACTCTGAAAGTAAAAACAAAGTATAAAGTTAAGGATTACAAGACTGTAACTGTTTTAGGGAAATCAGTAAAGATCCCTTACTATAAAGAGAAAAGCGAGACTGTCACGTTTACACGGGTTTATCAGGATGTTCCTGACAGATTCCCTATTTTAAGCGCTGAAGATGTAAATGTTACAGTAAATTACTATAATAGCTCTTACAATCCACATGCGACAGTTACAGTCGATGGAGACATAACAGGAGCAACATACAGATACAACGGCTCAGAAGCCAGGGAATACAGGCTCATAGGCTATGTGGGGCAGTCCCCTAACGGGTTAAAAACAGCTAATTTTAAGAAAACATATACCTGGAAATTTAGTGATCCCGATTTAATGAGTTACAGTTATCAGGCTCTTTACATTAAGGGCCCGTTTGATCTGGATAGATTGCAGGTAACCGTTCTAACTCCATACAGTGAGATTCCGATAGAGAACTATAATTTTATTGAATACGGAGACCCAACGGAAGAAAAATTAAACCCTGCTCCGTTTGTTATTATAATAGTTCTGTTGATTATTCTTAGACCACTCCTTCAAGAACTCAGTTATAACTTCTGCAGGTTTAGATAATAGTATCTAATATCTTCTATTTTTGGATAGTATTATATAGTTTTGGATAGTATCATATCCTATGAACTTCAGATTAATTTTGATTTTATTATTGCTTATGTTATCTGTTATTCCTGTTCATGCGGTCGATCTGAGTAATGAAACTGAGAACGAAACCAACTTCTCGATTAATACAATAGGGAATTATCCCCTGATCCCTCCCGCAGAACCAAATAAAACCGCACCTATTCCATACGAAGAAGGGAATACTATAAGCGAGGCTCCAAATTTTGACCCTTCGGACGCAGGATCTGATATGGTTGCAGTGGGTATGTGGGACAAAGGCCCGACAATCGCAGCAAATGCGATTTATGATACTTTCGGGAAAACCAGAGGATTCATTTTCTCATTTATAAATTACAATATCAATCCTGAGAATATCCCGCTCGCTAAGGATTACAATGATAAAAACCAGAACATTGCCGTAATTCTTGCAGTCCTGTTCATGTTCGGAGAAGGTCTTTCATCTTCTCTTGCTGGTGCAAATTATCCAGCTTATAAAAACGTGTTCGGGGAGAAAGAATTTTCTCAAAAAAAGTATGTCGGCGGCGGTGTCGCCATGATCGCTGGATTGGGTGCAGCCTGGGTATTTCGCGGGGTAATGATTTTTATAGATTTGATAGACGCATACCTGATGTTGTCAATCATGGATTCAATAAAACCGAGTGTAGATAACGGGTTGATGTACTTTGCTATGGCTGTAATTGAGCTCTCCCTCTTAGGATTTTTCCTCTACAGACAGATCTTGATAGGTGCTATGTTCATAGCCAGTCCGATTTACGGGGTTATGTGGGCATCCGGGTACGCGAAGGAGTTGATAGATTCCATCGGTGACAAATTCATCAGGGCGTTGATTATGCAACCGCTTTGTATTTTTCTTACAGTTGTTGCAATCTCGATTATGAAATCTATAGAATGGGAAATTTTTGGAATTGTAGTATGGGATGCAGACAATGAATTAACACTTTACGCTATACTGTTAGTGTTTTTGTTACTAACTTGTATCTGGTGCATTTTTGGAAAAATGACAATTGTTAAGAGGACAATAAACATGGCCGTTTTTAAGAAGGTGAGATAATGAGCGAGTCGCCATATTCACAACCGAGAGCGCCTAAAGCTCTGAGATCATTTAAGAGGAACCCGTATGGATTCCGGTCAAAGTGGAACGCAATAAGAATAGTGAACGTGACGGTTGCCGGGGGTTTAGCTCTTTCTGCCCTTAATGAGCCTGATCAAGTCGCACAGGCTCTTAAATTCGGTCTGCTTGCTCTGCATGGCAAATATTACCTTAAAAATCTCTACAATGTAGACGATATGGAGAAAACGCTCGTAAGATGGAATTTCAGGTGGAAGGGGCTTAGAATTCCGTACATAAAAAAGAATGAAAATATCAAAGTTAAATTTAGACTGGAAAATGAAACACTTAGAAAATACTGCCCGGTCGAGGAGTTCATAGTCGTGAAACCTGGTGTAATGACCATCATTCGCAATGTGGGAAATGTGTATTCTGTATTATGGGATGGGACACCGAAAAAACCAGATGATGATACGAGACCAGTATTTGAGTTGAGCGGGAAAAAGTTTCTAGATGGGTTACCAGAGGGCCGGCACTTCGCTTCAATCTGGTATACTGTATCAGATCCTAAGAAGGAATGTGTAAAAGCACTTACGGCAGCAGCGAACGATGGAGAACCAAACAAACAGAGAGACTTACACATGCAGGATTTGATTCAGTCAAAAATTGAAGACGACCGGCAAAAGAGTGTTACAAAGTATTGTTATTTACAGGATTTAGGGTATTGCAGAAACATACAGGAAGCAGTCATCAGATACAATTCAACTGTTCCCGGTATGGAAGAACTATTGAAATCTACATCTTCTGGGTTCCATGTAATTACAGATCCTATGGAGATCTGGAAAGTATTTGAAGAGTACTATGGAGACAAGGAGGCCGTATTATGAGAGTTGCACTTAAACAGAAACAAACCGAAAGAATGACATTTTCCAGGAAAGTTAAAAGGATCGTTGTAAAAACTGAGCGCAAATTCAAGGTATTAAAAAATCTGGATAGAGCCATACATGGAAAAACCGAGCAGCAGGTATGGTATGATTCCATACCTAAACGTTTGTTACCGTCCCGGATAGATGTTTACGATACCCACGTAGAATTTAATCGAAGCGTAATAGTTCGGAATATTGTAATTGGAGGACAAAGGGGCGATGCTCCGACTTTTGGCCCCAATATATCCTCAAAATGCTTTGAAGAAATAATGAAACTCGGAGGCACTAAAGGGCTTAAGATCTCGATATCCGAGAAATTGATTAAAAAACCGAGTTCAAAATCATCGGCTGAACTTCAGGACGCTTTTAGAGAGGTAAACGTAGAGCAGTATAAAGTATTAATGGATGATCCTGCCGGGACCATTGACCTGGGGCTTAAAAAACAAAAACAAGACATTGAATCCAGGCACGATGATCTATGGGACTTAGGCGAGAATTCATTTCAGTCTCAAATGATTATTACAATCAAGGGAACAGAAGAAGAAGTATTACGGGCAGAAAGTTACATTATCAGTAAGCTGGACTCAGAAATAATTCAATACTGGATACCTGAAGATCTACAGTTTGAAGCTTTCCTTGCGAGTGGAATGTTCCCGATATCAGACCCCAGATTCTTTATTGAGGTCCCGAGCTCATTAGCTGCAAAGCTCGTAGCGATGACTAATATAAACACCAGATATGACCCGTACGGACTTCTATTCGGTGTATCCAGGGAAACCGGTGCAGACGTAATAAAAGACCTTAGAAAGCTTCCTGCTAAACATCTCATAATGTATGGTGCAACCGGTTCAGGAAAAACGTTTTCCGCTCTAATCCTCCTGATGAGAATGAAAGACATCCTTAATCATAGAATTGTTTACATGACGAGGAAGGCTAAGGACAGAAGAGAAGGAGCAGTTTCAGATTACGAAGCAGTTGCCAGATTTTACAAAGAAGATGCTTCAATTTTCACAGTTGGAAAGATGGGTTGCAATCCTTTACAACTGATTTACGATGAAAAAAGCATGATCGAGAGCGATTACGAGTATGTATGGAACTGCAAGAGGAAGTCTGAAAGCGCGTTTTTTAAGTCATGGTTCCAGAAAGACTGGACCATAAACATGGAGGGGCTTCTCGAAGATAACCTTGATACCGTTTATGATGACGCGAAAATATACCGAAATAAACCGGCATCCTGGAAAAATAAATCTCCAACTATCACAAATCTAAGAGCGATCTGGCTTAAGATGATAGGGGATAAAGAAAGATATTCCGCAGAGGACAGGAGAACAGCAGCAGCCATGTATAGAAAGACAAGGGCTGCAAAACCAGGCGGTTCGATGGAATATCTTATTCGTGATGCAGAATTCCAGTTTAAGGACTGGATGATTATAGATCTCCACCAGGTAGACGAGAGGTTACAGGATGCCCTTTACATCCTCATTACAAGCATGTTAAGCATGAGGTTCAACATTGACTCGTCGAAGGATACCATCATCTTTGTGGACGAAGCCAGGGCTTTATTACAGGATCGTGAAACGAGTACTTTCCTGCTGGATGGAATTACTATGTGGAGGTCTAGAGGGGTGGGGCTATGGCTTGCTACTCAGCAGCCTAAAGACTTACAGAAGGCAGGACTTGAAGAGGAAATGAGTACAAACATGTTTATGTCGCTCGTTATGGGTGCAAAACTGACACCAAAGACAGCAGGATATGTGCAAAAGTACTTCGGGCTTGCTGACTCAGTTGTTAACGATCTTCTTACCTGCCAGCAGGGGGAAGGGATTCTTATAATGGACGAAGTGACTCCTGTCAGGATAGAACCCACGCCTCTAGAGAAGGCTGTAATTGAAGATACTTACGAGGTAGAATTACCAGCTCCCGTTGGTGGTTACCGTCTCAAATCAGTGTATCTTGAGAGAGGCATGAACGGCAAGAACTTCATAGAAAATCATGGGTTCTGGCTTAAAGAAATGATCGAGGAAGGAGATGAAAACTCTATACTTGCCGATGGCTGGCTAAAATATCAGATCCCGAAGATGGCAGGCAAGAAAGGGTCAACCAATCTATATTACAGAGACGGAACGCTCGATTTTAAAGACATGCTCGTAAAAGCTGAAGGGTACGGAAAGATGAGCATAGATCATCTGCATGTGGTTCTCCAGAAAGAGGTCTACATTACTGAGAAAGGATTCAGAGTAACCGCTAACCCCAACAACTACGCTGACCTTGTTTTTGAAAAGAAATGTAATGACGGGAAAATAAGAGTATATGCAGGCGAGTACGAAGAAGAAGGAAGCCACACGAAAGCGGAGCTCATAGAGAAGTGGGGTAGACTTCAGAAATACGATGATTACAGATTCTTTGCGTCGGATGTTGGATTCCTGAAAGCTGTCGGAATACCTGATAAGTTCATCGTAAAAAGAGGGAAGCCTTTTGATGATTGGATCGACTCACTTATAGAGGAGGATTTATCAGCTCCCGTTGATGATTTTGAGATTGAAAAACTAGAGCAAAACGAGGAAGTATCTCAGGTTGAGATGATCAAAGAAACGCAATTGGGGGACTTAGAACAAGATGATTTTAAAACGGAATCGGATGACGTTGAAAACAGAGGGGTTTTACCAGATAAAGTATGTGCATCGGAGGTGATAGAAAGCGGTGAACAGCCGATTGGAGCTTTATAACAGCTCCTTTTAATAATTTTAGATAAAATGATAAATCTTAGTACCGGGTGGGATAACATACCTTTAAGCCGGTTTATTTTTAGATTCTACCAGAATTTATTAGCTGTTTTTTAATTTGGCGGTTTTTCCTGCCTGCTTTCTTTGAGGTTAATTTAGTGCTTTCCCTGCCAGGCCGATTGCCAAGCGGATAAGTATGCCGGCTATATCAAATAAGAGTATGTAGAAGAAGATTTTTAGTATCTTTCCGAAACAGTATAATTCTGTGAAGATTCCGATTTTATCACCTCCTTTAAATCATCTCTCCATCATACCCTTTTTTAATCACTCTCAACAAAATAACCACAACCATTATTATAAAAATCGAATTTGTTATCAATTTGATTTCATCGGAGGTCATTCTTCCTCGTTATTAAGATTCTTGACAATTATATTCCCGCATCTCCAGCATCCGAAGATTTCTTTGCCTTTCGGTTTAAATATTTTACTCATCCTAGCATTGCACTTGGGGCACTTCATTTCTTCCTCCTGATAATCCACCCTAAAAACGCAATTCCCAGGAAAATGGTGATCCATGTTAGAGCTGCTATGTATTTTAGAGGTTTCATTTGTTACGCTTCTCCTTGAGTTCTTTCACACGCGATTTTAGTTTAATTCTGTAAGTCATTTTCTCACCTTTACAAAAATTCCCCTTGCCCCTTTTGGGGCATCTCTCTTGATACTATTTTCTCTCGCAGATTCCCTGAGAGTCTTTGATTTTTGAAAAAGGATTGAGTTAATGTCTTGCGTTGTTGATCACTCCTTTATTCATCTAAAAATTATTTTTTGACAGTGTACCATTCAGTTTCAACCAGTTCTTTTGATAGAGAAATCCAACCCTCTATCAATAATCTTCCACAAAACGCCTCAAATGTTTCTTTTTCAATGCCATGATTCACTAATTTTTCATACATATCATATAATTGTTCCATGCTACGTTCTGGAATTTCAAAAACGCCTGATGTCATGTTGTTTCACACTCCTTAATTCTGATAAACCCTCTTTCTCAGTTCCCGCTGGAAAGCTTTGTATTCAGATATCTCAGCAGCTTTTTTGAAAGTAATGCTGATTCCGATCTCTTTAAATGACGTGATTACTGACGGGGCCGTCTCTTCGTCTGGATGCAATTCTTTAATCTTTGCTATCTGTTCGTCAGTTGGTTCAAACTCTTTGAAATATTTGTGTTCCATCTTTGTATCTCCATCCGGGCTTATGCCCTTTCTATACTACTACTAGGCATGCAAAGTATATAAATGTTAGTATTGGTTGCAACAAACACAAACTATTTAAGTAATGAGTTACATAAGAGAGTAATAGTTAAGCTGTAAGATAAAGGAGAAAAGAACATGACAATGACAGTTAAACAGATAGTGGATGAATATTTGAGCAGGCGAGACAACGCGGAATATGAAGAAATTGTTATAACTGCTGGCAATGAAACATACATATTCAAAAATGTTACAAACTTAAAAAATGTTACAAATTATAAACTCACCGGGCCGGATACTTATGAATTTGACTATGCAGAACTGGAAGCGTTCGGGGAGTATTCATATCACCATGTATCTATTACGGGAACTATAATAATGAAATCTCA
>Ga0209318_1001989_pt1 | contig 11108 bp, 14 predicted proteins | sample RifGroE1_FD_183999 | JGI IMG/M metagenome (GOLD analysis project Ga0209318, IMG submission 183999) | Groundwater microbial communities from Rifle, Colorado, USA - Groundwater E1 (SPAdes) (version 2) | ecosystem: Environmental > Aquatic > Deep subsurface > Groundwater | place: Rifle, Colorado...
CGTCATATGCCTGGACCGCCCCGCCAATATCACGGGAGAGAATGATATCATACTCAGTGTCATTCTCGACCGCCTTCAGTGCACCACCTTCATTGTATATTTCCTCGCTACCATCTCCGAGTGGGGCAATGCTGGTGTTATTCGGGATGATCGACCTGCGGCTACCGTCTGCTGCTGTGGTGGAGATTGATTTCACGGACATGTCACCGTCGGCATCGACCATGAATCCTGCCGCACCTGCTGAGATGGTCCCAACCGTGATATTCGGAGTACCGGAAAGCCCTGCCGCTGTGCCTGTGGTGTTCTGATTCAGGGTGGAAACATAATCAGCGGGAATCTTGGTTGTCGCATTGTACGCGCCACCCCACGCTGTGCCAGATGTCCAGTAGGGGATACCTGCTGTCGAGGGCCATGTCATACTGCCACCGCCCGCCTCATCCCGCACTTCCTGAATTGCAGCCTGGACTGTTGTTGCAGCGATTGAACCTTCCGGCGTAAACAGCACTTCAGCGGCGGTTTGATCATCAGTAAATGTTGCAGGATCGGTAAAACCCCCCGTTCCGTCAGTGTCAAAATTCAGCAGATAGTTGTTACCCCCAGCAGCGGCGGGGGGAAACCTGAGTGTCACACTCCCAGTCGGGGATGCAGCGGGCAACCACCCAGCAGTCAGTACCCCGGTGTTGGAATAAAGCACCAGTGCACCCTGTGTCGTGCTTGCAACTCCAGCCGAAAGAGTTCCGCCCCCGGCTGTAACGTTGCCGAAAGTCGGATTGAGAGATGCGATATAAGCCGAACTCCAAGTGTAGGACTTCAGCGTCGTCCCGGTGATCTTCTTTACTGCCCAAGATGCTGCACTGTCCTCAATCAACAGGATATCCGCATCAACCAGCGGGGTCTTTGCAGTCTTGGTGTTGAGCCGCCAATCTGCTGCGTGGGCAGACACGGCAACAAGTAGGATCGCAATTACAAGAGAGATTGTTTTCATAAGTTCATTACCTCAAGGCTGCATTTCATTATGTTGGGGATTTCAACGCCGTCTATGATTGTCGGTTGCCATACTTCAGGATGATCTGTCCTTACTGAATCTAGGAAAAACCCCAGAAACTCAGGAACAATGATCGCTGCCCGGCGGTCTATGATCTGCTGGCCGACATAGCCTGCAGCAAGATCGGATTGCAGAAGGTACTGAACGGTAGGAGATAATCCCTCCATCGGTGGAGAGATACCAGCAAGGATCGCCTGGGCAACCACATTCTCTTCCTTGACCATATCGGCATAGGATACATCAACATCGAAAGATTCAGCGTGAACCCCCCTGCAATCGGGAAATTCGTCTTTGTAGAAGATGAAAAAAGTAACTCCATGCGTAACCCCGGCCTCGACGTATGTCCCGCAAGGGAATGAGTTTTCCCAAGATGCCCCGAATATTACGTTAGGTCGGGATGGATCTACCCTATAATACCCACCAAAATTATCTCCTCGATCAAGACTCGGCATAATATCCTCCGCTCTCATCAACATAGAGATCCCCGCTTTCATCTACGTAGCCAGAACCGACCGGCTCTGCATCGAGAGGTCAGCACAGGGCCGTGATTTTCAGTATCTCCGCATCACTCGCGGATTTCGCCCACAGTTGGGTCTGTCGTGCGCCGAACGGTATTATGGTGTTCAACCCTATCCGCGCATGGTTCAATGGACTCTGCGACCCATCATATGCAACCGCAGTTCCCCATGTTATCGCGGCCAATGTATTTTTTGCATATCCAATCCGCTGAGCCGCCCCGGCAGTGTTTGTCTGTTTTACAATCAGCAGCTCATCTGTTCGCCCCCATCCGCCTGTAATCGTAACTTCAGCTACCGTTGTGCCATCGGTGGACTTCAGTTTCCCTCCGGCATCAGCATAAATCAGTCCTGCTGCAATATCATTGGCTGAGAGGATATTCACCGGAGCCGTGACCTGCGCGCTGGATACTCCCATTTTCACCAAGGCAGCAGCAGTAAACGCCCCGCCACTCAGCGCAGCGGTCATAGCCGCGTTCAGCGGTATAGCCAGCCCGTTGCCGCCACTGGTTGCTGCGGTGGAGGTTACTGAGGTGGTTGCGCCTGCGCCTGATGCTGCGTAGGGCATCTGGTATGGAGAGGCTACGAGTTGTGGATTGGAGATGGTTACTGTGCCTGTAGATGTAGAAAGTGCCCCCGCACCGAGGACAAAAGTGATAGAAACTTCAGTCCCTCCAGTCGTCTTTACCTCAAGCGTATGGGTACCAGCTGAAGGGACAGTCTCAGCAATTGCAGCGACACCATCTACAAAACGGGTAATGGTCGCACCAGGCAGAACAACACGGATAATTTGGTCTATTGGCAGCACACCATCACACACCGCAAGACACATAGCGGAAAGAGAGGCTGCTAATGTCACCGGGACCGCCAGAATGTGGTACATCCTTGAATTGCTTGCAGTATACTGTAAAGAGGTGCCGCTGACCGTAAGCGTGTAAGGGGTGGCAATTCCAGATCCATTGCTCCAATTTGTAGGTGGAGTCCCCGGCGTCCCACTCACAGCCCCCTCAAACTTGGAGTTCTGCAACATCTGCGAGTACGCAGGCTGTACCATCACCCCTTTACCAGGATGCAGGACAGGCCACGAGACCATGTTGCCGTTCGCGTCGGGCTGGTTGCCTGCTACTGAGGTTTGGATTTGGGGGCCTACGGGGCAGGTAGTGGGAGTCTTGGCGTTCCAGAGGGAAAGAAGGCCAGCTGGGTATCTCTTTCGACCGCCAATTAAACCGAGTGACAAATTCATTACATTACCGCAAGATCAACATTGGTGGAAAATGTAAATGTAGTACCAGGCCGAATCCCAATTACCTGGCCAGCAGAAATATTTACAAAAGTTGATTCTGAAGTACCTTCTCCGATTGTAAATGTAGTATCAATACTGGTAAAGAAAGCCCTGTCGGTAGTGTCCGGCACCCACTCAGTATCGGCTAAAGCGGATTCAATTTTATACGGAGCAAATACTGGAATTTTACGAAGGATGATAGTATCGTCTGGTGTGCTAAAAGGATTCGGCATTGTTATTCCTCAGTTGTTTGGTCTTCAAGATCATCATCCCCCTGGCCATCATCTGCTGCCATAGGAGGAATATAAGTTTTCAACGCTGTCATTATTCGCTCGACTTTATCTTCTGCCAACTCCATGATCTCCAGCAAATACTGTTCCAGAGGCATGGAAAGTTGAGCATCCGGAGAAGACAAATACTTGGATAACCCTTCAGAACGAATCCGACCAGTTTCTGCCTTGTCCTTATCACTGGGGGCGGATAGATCAGGCCACTCGATATCATATCCACCGGCCGGAACTTTCAAAATACCAAAAGCATTCAGCTTATCAATCACCGGCCGCAATATACAAGGTTCAACAAAGGTCTTCCTCCTACCATCGCACTGATCATCCCAAGCCTCTGTATCCTGGCTGCTGGACAATTCCCCACGCTCTGAACCCTCAAGGATTCTTTTCGGGATACCAGTTGCGATGGAGATCATCTTCAGTTGCAGTTCACCATGTTGCGTAGGATCAGCGACAGCAGGGGCCAAACTCTTTACATCCAAGCCCTGAAGTTTCATATAGCGTTCCAGGTTGTGGACGTACTTCTGGATTTCTTCTTCCAGGGCAGCAGCATCTTGAGGCTGGATGGTTGTGTCTTCTGCTGCTGTAAATGCCATGCCGGGAAAGGCGCCCTGCCAGAACATCTCTGCTGAACCACCAACAATCAATTCCATGTTGAGCAGCCGATTAAAGATTCGTTCCAAGCGGGGAATGCCAAGCACATTCGATTCGAGGAGGTTGTCAGCTATATGGACTACCCGGCTGTAATGAACAGTTGTTTCTAAAGTGGATGCTGTTCCAGGGGTATTGGCTATCCTCAACCCATAGGTAAGAGGAAGACCAAAGCGGGGATCTTTTGGGTCAGTGACGTATTGCTTAATGGGTGCATTTGCTTCGGTGAAAGGCTGGAGATACAGGAGTTCGCTGGCGCTCTCTACCGGCTGGCCAAGGTTCTCTGCCTGGTCATTAAACCCCATCAATAGAACACCATACTGGCCAATGCCGGAAACCTTATCAGCGCGGATCAGAATATTGTAAATGCCCAATCGCTTTTCTAACTCTTCCCAAGCCTCTTTATAGGCATCTGACTTATCATCCGTGCCGCGTACAATTGGTAAACGACGCCAGCTCGCCTCAACAGGTTTTTCGATAACCTTGCCGGCAATATCTTGCCGCCTGTAGCGGTGGTAATAGTCCGAGAATTTGATCCCGTCGAGCCCAGGATATCCGAGAGCGGTATATACATCCCTCAATCCTCCGAATGTAGTTGTATTGCCATAAGTGAGTCTTGAACCAACAATACCAGATTGCAGCGCCCGATACAGGGCTACACGACGAATCTGATCCGTCTTCTCATTGGCAGTCAACTTGATTGGTGAATTACGCCTCATTGTATTTTAAGCCCCGCACGAATGAAACAATCCTTCGCTTCAAGTAGTTTCCGAAACCCTTCCGCTTTCTTCGGGCCATCTGGTAGTTCATCCATCATAATCTCAGCTAGATCAGCAACCAGTTTAGCAGACACCTGCAGAGACTCCGGCAAATGGCCATACTGGAAATATTGATATACTGGATAGAGATGTTTGGATGCTGGATTCCTAGCCATTACCACGTTCCTATTTTTTTAGTGTTTGCCAATTCATCAAAAGCGTCTGCTGCTGCATCGACCTGGTCCTTGAATTTTCCTTCCGGAAAATTCTCTGCTTCTGACAAAAAAGACTCGTTCCATGGCCCTCTGACGATCTTCACATTACCTGCCTGGGCCTGACTGGCCAATGGGGTTGCCCTCGTCTCTTTAGATCCAGTAACAGGATAGTATCGAACAGTATATCCAGCCAGCTCTTTTACAAAAGACTTAACCTGGCTCTTGCCTGCCTGGCCAGGGTCTTGGGGAAGCCGAATGGTCACCAGTTTACCGTCCTGACTCCCTATGTTTTTGATCTGCGATATTACTTTACTAGCATCGCTCTGGAAGCGAGTTGAATCCTCGATATAGTAGATACCGGCCACCCTCGACATCTTAATTCCAGCCGTATAGGCAGGCCCGCCTTCCTTCTTGTTCTTCCTATCCTCGGGATCTCGATCAGTCCCCGCCAAATCCCAAGCCCGAACTCTCTTGGCTCCTGCTGGTACAGCACTCACTATTTCGAAATCAGTACGCTTGAAGTAACTCCCGGCAGTAGGTCGAATGTTCCAATTCCCTTCCTTGAGTTGCGCTCTTTCTACACGAGGGAGAGCATTGAGTTTTGCGAGATAGCCTGGATCCTTTCTAAGGAGAATTTGATTGTCTTCTATAGATGAACGGATGAATGTAAATGAAAGAGGGAGTGAATCTTTACCGAACTGATCAACCAACTCCTGCCGGGAGTTTCCCCAAAAGACTTCGTCACCTTCTACAACGAACCAACGAATTACACCTGATCTCTCAGGAACAACAAAACCATCTTCTCCAATGTACCAGTCGATAAAAGTACGCACCCAGGAATCAGGATCAGGGTTGCATGTTCCTCTTATCTTTCCTGCTACCCCAGAGTCGGATCTGTTCCTGGACAGCATATAAGAAAACTGCTTCCAGGAGAAATGGCAAATTTCATCGAACTTGATATCAGCAATCTGAGAGCCTTGCCAATCAAAACGATTCTTGTCATATTCCATATGGGAGAACGAAATCTTCATCCCAGACGGAAAGTCAAAATGATAAACAGGGGATTCTTTCGGAACACCACCAATGGATGTGTACAGCTCCAGGGCTGTATCCCACAATCCGCCTTCAGAAGTTATTTGTTTGGTGGTACGCCGGAAGATTACAGAACCGAACTTTGGATTGTCTATATGGTAGAGAGGGTCGAGAAGAAGGCCAAATGTTTTCCCACCACCAGCAGAACCACCATAAAAGCAAACATCTGCATTGCACTCCAGAAACTTGGTCTGAGGTCCCTCTTGAGGAGCGATCACCCTGGAGTCTGGATGGATATCTGGATGTCTAGGAGGAAGTGCCGTCACGCTTCTATTCTCTCTTTTGCCGGAAGTACAATAACTGTCTTCTCAATGGGCTTGTCCCCACTGGTCACATCCTGCCGATCTACCAGTCCCAAGTCCCTTGTCATAATGGATGCATTCAAGAAGCCTGCCGCTGCCCCTGCGAACTTTTGCTCATATATCGTTGACTCTATATTTTTGATGACTAAAGAAAATTCTGATTTGTTTTTTCTGTAATCCATCCATGTTTCTTGAGTAATCCCTATAAAGGCACACATGCTTCTGACTGTCATTGCCCTCATCTTGGGTACTGCTGTCTTGAGAATCTCCCCATAAGACGTCCCTGCTATTCGTTCCTCCATAAGAGGGTGTTCTTCTACCCACTGGAAGTATTCCATGCATCTGTCCAACATTTCTTTTGGTGAACTGAAAGACTGGGGTCTCCCTATATTCCTCATAGCCATCTTATAGAATGGTTCACCGAAAGGCTTGGTGTTGGCCGGGATACAGAACTTTAGGGTTGGACTCTTCCTTTTCTTTTTTGTTGGTATGGGTTGTTTTGTTCGTTTCATTGGGTTGCTGTTGGTTAATTTTTGAATTTGTATTATTATAGCCTGAAATTTTCTTTCTAAAAGAGGAAATGGAATGGATCTGGACAGTTACAAAAAGTTGGATTTGGAAAAGGCTTTTTATTCTAAGTGGATAAGTGATTAATTTGTTTATAAAATATATTTTCTTTTTTTTCTTAACAAACTTAAAATATTTCTTTACATTCAGCACCAGAAAAGTTACTATTAGTCATAAGGAAGAGATTGGACCACAGGAAGAGCCTGAGAGTAACGAAAAGGCGGAGGTTAATCGAGAAGCCAAAAGCAGGAACTGACGAAAGTCCTTCCTGCTGGTAGAGGAAGATAGTGTCTTTGATTGCTTGATCAGACTGACGAGCCCATCCAGGGCGAAACACTAAATGAGGAGATTGGCCATGAGTAAACTTAATAAAGTACTAGATGAAATGGGGGTTGCCACAAAACACTTCACAAAATTTCGTGAAGCAAATCTTGCTCTGACGAAGGCTGTCAAAACTGCTTATGAAGAGTTTGAAAATATATTGGTTGATTTAAAAAATGAGGGAATGACAAATGCAGAATTAACCAAACTGCGAACAGTAGGATATTCAGAAATTAAATCAGCATATATGGATGGTCTTGAATAAAGTGGATTTTTATATCTAACCAATACCCAACCGAGCCCGGCGGCATCCGGGCAGGAGGATTATCATGGACAAAATAGAAAGTCTCTGTAATTATGATGAAAAGATTTTTGGTCAGAAAGTAATTGGAATAGTTTTTAATGAAAAATATTACGTAATATATGGGGAAGGAAAACAAAGATCGATAGTAAGAGAAATTTCCCCTTCAAACAAAAAAAGAAATCACAAGCCAAAAAGTAATTGATAAAATTTTAACAGCAGTAGACAATTTTGCTGCTAAATAAAAAGCCTCAACATTCTGGAGAACAAAATGGATTTAAACACAACAACCATAAAAAAGATTTTGATGGAACGAGATGGGATTTCTTCTAAAGCGGCAGACGAACTTATCGAAGAAGCATCAAAAGCCTTAATGAGTTATCTTGACGAAGGTGACTTTGACAGCGCGCATGACATCTGCCAAGAATATTTTGGGCTTGAACCTGACTATCTCTTTGACTTACTTTAATCCAAGCTTAACACCTGGACCAAGGCTGGGAGCAATCCCAGCCGGTAATCGAGTGGTTAAACTTCAACATCAATAAAATGGAGAAAGGTTATGAAGAAATACCCACCGGAATGGAATCTTACCGCAATCGAATTTGAACTGGCCATCCTGCGTGGTCTTCCAGCTACGGACCTGGTTGAGCATTATGATCGGCTACAGAAAATCCAGGAGGATTTAGCAAAGTTGTTTTACACCGTCGCTTATCAAAGGGCCATTAATTTAGTATCAGAGCCAGAAAACACTGAAGGAGAAAATTATGAGTAATCGAGCAGGTTTTTGGTTTCTAGTTGGGTTTATTATCGTTATAGTAATTTCTTTTCTTTCTTACGCTCCGGAAATTATAGGAGTCAAACAGAAACTGGAAAACAAAGGAGCAAGATATGGCCAGCTCAATTATTAAGATCATTATCGCGATATTGTTCCTGGTTCTTTTTGGAATAGCAGGAGAAATGGATTATCAGGACCATATTTCCAACAGACCTGCAACAATCGAATATTGAGGAATTAAATGACAATCAACGTGATGTCTCAGCCAGTAATAAAACCTCAATATGAAGATTATATCCCACTGGTGGTAAAGGTTCTTGGCCGAGAAGCCTATCTGGATGGCGCGGGCCATGAACCTTTTATGAAAGCACTGAGAACTTACAGCCCAGAGAAAGGGAAGTTTTCCACCTGGCTTTGGCACAATCTCCAGCAGGCCAAGATGTTGATTTCAAACGAGTCCAAGAGGCATCCTCATCAGAACTGCTTTCTGGAATTAGAAGAGACTCTTGGACTCAATACAGTTATGGATCCATACGACATAATCGAGTTCAGAGACGAGCTGAAGACGCTTTCTGACGACGCAAAAGCCATTATTGAGTGTCTCTTCAAAGACATGGAAAGTACCTGCAAGCGCACCAAATGGCCGTCTTCTTCGACCTGTAGCAAGAGAGATATCCGGAAGCACATTAAAGAGTACTGCCGGGAAACTTTAAACTGGAGCTGGCCGAGGTACTGGTCTGCTGTCCATGAAATTGAGGAGATACTGAAATAATCTTAATGTTTTGCTGAACCAGCTTTATAATAAGTAAACCAATAAACATCCCGACCTCTTAAATAGAGACAAAAGGAGTCTGACCATGAGAATAGAAACGCCAACCCCAGAAACATTCAGAACAGCCATAGCAGACGACAATACTGCTATCGGCGCACTCCTCATCATCTATTCTTTTCAGACTCCTGATGAAAGAACTGACAAATTCACCAAATACCAGAACGGTCAAGGCTTCAACGGTACAGATTCTGTCTTCTGCTCTTCTCTTGCACAGCAATACCTTTCCAAAGGACGACTGACCGAGAAGCAGATTTTTGCTCTGAAGAAACTCCTTCCTAAATACCACGGCCAGGTGTCTTCTATCGAGCCTATGCCCAACGGCCCTGCTCCTGAAAAAGCCATATCCGAGCAAATACAGCCGTCTGCAGAACTCAACAGAAGAACTGGAATTGTCGAACTTCAATTTCCATATAACCCTACTACTGTTGATAAAGTTAAGACTTTTTCCGGTAGAAAATGGGACAAAGAAACCAAAACCTGGTCTGTTCCGGTATCTCTCTTTGTTACCGATTCACTGAAGCAGATGGGATTTGGGATAGGGAGAAAACTCACCAAGTGGATCCAGAACGAGACTACCAACGTGGTCAAAGAAGAGGATTTTGTTGTTCCAGGCCTTCGTGCTACTCTCTACCCATACCAGAAAAAAGGCATCCAGTTCATTGACCTAAAGAAAGGTCGAGCTATCGTTGGGGATGAAATGGGACTAGGTAAAACCATCCAGGCACTCGGGTGGCTCCAGCTCAGAAAACAAACTTCTCTTCCAGCCATCGTAGTCTGTCCTGCTTCCCTCAAACTCAACTGGGCCAGAGAGGCTCTGAAGTTTACCGATCTCGAACCGGTATTAATCGATGGTAAAGACAAGAAGAAATTCACCACATTTCCTGGAGGAAGCCGAAAAGACCTCTACATCATCAACTACGACATCATCCATGACTCTTATACCTGCCAGGAATGTGAAGGAACAAAGCTGGTCCACGGGGAGAAATGTAAAAAGTGTAAGGGCAAAGGTAAGCTCCCAATGCTGGATAAGCAGTTGTTGGAATTGGGAATCAAAACTGTAATATTCGACGAATGCCATCACCTTAAGTCGGAAGTTTCCAGCAGGACTGTAGCTGCTCAAGAACTCGCTAAAGCTGCAAAAAACCTCATTTCCCTCTCAGGAACACCGATTGTAAACAGGCCGATAGAGTATTATAACATTATCCAAATGACCTCTCCCAACCCGCTTCCTTCCTGGTGGTATTACACCAAAAGGTTTTGTGGAAGAAAGAGAACTCCTTTCGGATGGGATGTAAACGGAGCCACAAACAAAGAAGAACTCCATCAGCTCTTGACCCAGACCATTATGATCAGGAGATTGAAAAAAGACGTAATGAAAGACCTCCCGGAGAAAGTCAGAACAGTTGTTCCTCTGGAAGTGGATCTGAACAAATACAACAGAATTCTTCAGCAGATAACAGAAGAACTGGAAGGTCAAGAGGCCGAACACCTGACCATTATAGAGAAGGCAAAACAGTTAATTGCTGATCTAAAGATGGACATGGCCCTGGAGTGGATAGAGAACTACATTGAGAACGGTGAAAAGATCGTTGTTTTTGGGGAACATACTTACATTCTCGACCAAGTTCTTGATAAATTCAAGAAGAATTCTGTTGTTGTCTACGGGAAAACTTCTTTGAAAGACAGGCAGGCTGCTGTTGATAGATTCCAAAACGATCCGACTTGCCAGGTGTTTGTAGGGTCAAAGAGTGCTACTGAAGGGTTGACTCTTACGGCTGCCCATGCCACTGCTTTTCTTGAATTGTGGTGGGTCCCGGCGCAGCACGACCAAGCAGAAGACAGGGTACATAGGATTGGGCAGGAAGCAGACTCGGTCACTGCTTATTACCTTCTTGCTGCCGGGACTATTGAAGAAAGTATTGCAGAGATGTTGGATGAAAAAAGAAGGATTGTAACAGCAATATTGGACGGGAAGAAGGTAGAGGACTTCAATATGCTTTCTGTACTGCTTAAAAAATTAACTGAAAAGGAAAACTAAAATGAAAAAAGTAAATAATCAATGGGTTGATTCAAATAACAATTCATGGAACTGTAATATCAATACAAGAAAACAAGCGGAAGAAAAATCAAAATCATTAATTAACTGCCGGAACTGCTTGGACTGT
>Ga0209318_1001990_pt1 | contig 11105 bp, 12 predicted proteins | sample RifGroE1_FD_183999 | JGI IMG/M metagenome (GOLD analysis project Ga0209318, IMG submission 183999) | Groundwater microbial communities from Rifle, Colorado, USA - Groundwater E1 (SPAdes) (version 2) | ecosystem: Environmental > Aquatic > Deep subsurface > Groundwater | place: Rifle, Colorado...
GTGTCGAGCAGGAACCAGGCGGTATCAGAGGTCAGCCAGTCGCCGACCACCACTTCCGCCGTGCCCTTGTAGGGGTTCGGCTTGCCGTCTTCCAGCCGTTCGGCGGTCATCAGGACGTTGGCGATGTCCTCCAGGGCCGGCGGCACCAGCAGGACCGTCGGCCGCACGCCCAGGGGCCGTCCCTCATCGTCCTTGAATTTGCGCATGGCGGTGCGGGCCGCGCCGTATGAGGCGATGGCCGCCGCCAGAGTCGCGCAGGTGAGGGCGGCAGTCCCCTTGTTGGACACGCTCCCTACCACGCCGGCCGCGTTTTTCACCGGATGGTCGGTATCGCAGAAATACTGCCCGTCGTAGCAGGCCTCGGTAAAAGCGTTGTTGGGCAGGTCGCCGACCAGTTCGTCCGGCATCTGCTTCGCCGACACCCCTGCGCCCTGTGACTGGACGCTGTACTTGCCCAAGGTATCGTCCTCGATGTCGTTTCGGTCCACCTCCACCGTGGCCTCGAAATCATCGTTGACCAGGGTATATTTGAACGCGGACAGGGATCTGAGCACCTTATCCCCAACCCACTTGCGCATACGCGGGAAGGTGGAGATCCATCCGTAGTCCTCCTCTCTCGTGTTCGAGGGCACCTTGGTGGCGAGTTTCTCCCAGGTCGAGGGCGCCCCGGAGAACGCCTGATCGAACACGGTCTTCAGCCCGACAAAGATCGAGTTGAGATTGCTTGCATTGACTAACATTTGCTATCCTCCGTAATGGTTGGTTGCTCAGTCGTTTCGCGGCAGCGGGCCGCCCTTGTTCATCCTTGTCTGGTTACACCGTGGACAAGGCCACGCCGTCGTTAAAGGTCGCGCGCCAGACCAGCGCCCCGGCGACCTGCATTGCGGTCAGGGTGCAGGCATCAGCAGCCGCCCCGAAGGTCAGGGTGTTGTTGCCGGTCTGGTTGACCGTTGTCGCCACGGTGACCACGATGTTGCCCGCGTGCACATTATCGATCAGGCTGATCTGCTGCCCGATGAAGGCCGGGGCGGCGATGGTCCTGGTCTCGGCCCCGCCCGAGGTCATTGCGCAGACGCCGGACCTGGTCACCGGTATTGCGCCGGCATTGCCCGGGTCGGCGATGGCCGCCGGCGAGGTCACCCTGGGGTAGAGCTCCTGCAGGGCAGCCTCAACCTGGGTCTGGGCGGTAAAGGTGCCGGCATCGGCGATGGAGATCGCGCTTGCCGCATGGGCCGCCGAGCCGTCAGAGATGTGCGCGGCTACGGCCGAGTACATGATCGCCGGTTCGATGTCCACATAGGCGTGGGTCGAGTCGATGTATTCGGCGAGCACGCCGCAGTGCACATAATTTGACACGTTGGCGAACAGGTCGACGTTGTTGTCGTCGGCCACATAGACCGCCGAGCCCACGTCGGTAATGGCGATTGGCGTGGCGAACGTCATCCTGAACAGCCCGCGCCGCCAGAGCCTGACCGTCTCGGCGCCGCTTGCTCCGGCTGAGTTGTCCACATACTGGTCGGCGACGCCCTGAAACTGATGCGCTGCCGTGTCGCCGGCCGGCAGCACATAGCCGGTGGCGTCATTGGCCACCAGGGTGCCGCCGAAGATTGTCTGCAGGGTCTTGACCGGCAGACCGATCTGTCCCCCTTCCCGCCGCAATATTTCCTTGTCTTCCGTTGCTGCTGTCATAATTCATTCCTCCGAATGGGTATTGGCTTAGTGCCTTGCGCCTCAGTGCCTCAGTGCCTCAAACCGCCAGCTTTTCCTTGCCCTTGCGGAAATCCTCCTCGGAGATCCCCATGGCCTTGCAGACCTGTTTTTCCTCGGCGTTGAGCGCCGTGCCCGTGCCGCTTTCCTGCTTCTTGCCGCCGAGGCCGGAGCCGTCGCCGATGGTCGGCGCGGCCTGGCAGTAGGCGCTGAACAGCTCCAGGCCGCCGTTCTGCCGGCACTGAGCGCGGTGGTAATCAGCGGTGGCGGGGGTGACCTTGCCTTCCTTCAGCGCCCCCTGGATGGCTGCCTCGACCTTCTCTTCACGCCCGGCCTTCTCCAGGTCGGACAGCTTCTGTTCGGCATTGTTCGCCCGGGCAAGCACCGCGTCATGGTCGGCCCTGGGCACGAACTTGTCCAAGGGCGGGTTGTCGGCCCGGTTCATTGCCGTGGCTAGGTCACCTTTCACCGCGGCGATCCTGTTGAGCGCCTCGGCAAAGGTTGCGGTCTCGGGCAGGCCGAGCGCCGCCAGCAGTTGTTTCAGATCCATAATGTCTTCCTCCGTCTGTTGCTGTTGGTTGAGGGCGGGCAGCCGCAGGTTCGGCCGGTTGGTCAGGCCAACCGACGAGAGCCCGACGATCAGCCCGCTGTCCCGTTGATACACAATCACCGGCGAGAGATAACGGTACGCCTGCGCGCCCACCAGCTCCTGCCCCTGTGCGTTCCATTCGATCCGGCCCCAGATGGCGCCGGCCCGATTCTGCAGCTCCTTGACCCAGCCGGCCGCCGGAGCAGGTTCCCCTTGCGGGGCCTTCAGCTCCGTGCTATGTTCCAGATCAACCGGCAGATCCGCGCCGCCCCCGGCAAACGCGGCCAGGATCAACTCGGGCCTGGAGTTGTTCCAGCTCCGACCGTCCCGGCCGATTACCTGCCCGGCAGGAATCAGCTCCGACCACTCCGGAACCTGGCCCGCGTCGCCCACAATCAGGATGCTGTTCATCGCGTGCTGTTTTTTCATTGTGCCCCTTCTTCAAGAACCCCGTTTAAAAGTCCTTTAAATTTTCCTGTATCGAGAGGTTGCCCCCTTGCCCGCACGTCGAGGCCAGCGATCCGGTTTTTGCAAATTAGGGCCGTTTTTGCCCTTTTCTTTGGGCAACCATCAACCTGCCAGCTCCAGGTGCTCCTGGATGATGTCGAGCACCGCCTCCTTATCCTTGTCCGACAGGCCAAGAAAGGGCCGGGCCGGGATGTTCCCCCAGGGGATGGGCGCGCCCTTTTTCGTGCGGCCGAACGATCCCTTCTGTGCCCCGAACTGCTGGGTCGCTGCATAGATCAGGTTCGATGTGATCTCCACCCGCCTGCTCTCCGGCCTGGAGGCTATCTCGGTCCCGAGCCGTTTGGACTCTCCGATCAATACCTTCTTTCCTGCACCGAGCAGCTCGCCGCCCGCCACTTTCATCCGCTCTCCCTTGCGCAGGACCGTGCCGCCGCCCCTCTTGCGAAAGTACTCCCTGAGGGTGGTCGCCTTATTCGGCGCCCACTTGGTACCATCAGGGGCCTCGCCCCGGACGAACCGCTGCTTGGTGGCCTCCACCATGTATTCGCCGATATCATCCATTGCCGGCCGCAGGTCCGAGCAACGCCGGGCCAGTTTGCCCAGGGCCTCCACCACTTCGCGGTCATTGATTTTTATGGTGATCATGGCTATAATTTATCCAGGCAAGGCGCCATCTAGGCGCGGGCTCATACCCTGAACGGCTTGGCCGTAGAGCGAGGGGGCGCCTTGCTTATCTCCTTATCCACACGGTCTTCAGGTTCAAGGTTTTCCTCTTTTCCAGAACCGTGAACACCGCGAAGTACCGCTCGCCGCCGAATATCTTTTCAAACAACAGCGCGCCATCTTCTTCAGACACCCGGTCCGGTGCGTCTACGATCAGCGGCAGCCGTGCATAATCATCGGCGGTCACCGCCCGCTGCCCGCGCCGCTCCTCGGTCTCCTCATCTCCGTGATTGTCCTTGATATGCAGCGGTGCATACTGGTCCAGGGCATAGTCGAACATCGCCACATCCTTGCCGATCAGCCCCTTGACCGCCTCCGCATCCGCCGAGGTCAGCAGCCCCATGGTCTGATAGGGCGGGATGTCGAGATGGGTCCGCCCCTCGATGATCCGCTGCGCGTAGCGGCGGACATCGCCGGCCACCGAGGGCAAGGCCCGGTAGGCGGTGGCCAGGGCGTCGCGTTGCCGCTCCGGCACGCCCTGCATGTAGTTTTTGGCCAGGGTGTATTCCCACTGCCTCGTTTTCTCCGCCATCTTGCTGACCTCGGCCTTGACGCTCTCGCCGGGCGAATAGCCCCAGCCCGGGTCGATGCCCACCAGCTCGCCGGTTTTGGGATCTATTTCGTCCCAGCCACCCGGCGGCTCCTTGCCCGGCTCGCCGCCCAGCCGCCGCGCCCCTCGCTCGCTCCTCGCCCCGAGGATGTAGCACCTGCAGCCCCAGCCGTTCTGTGGTTTATGCGCCTGCCAGAAGGGGTCATCCTTGGGCAGGGTCAGCCCGTTCCAGGCCAGATGGTGCGGCCTGGGGTTGGCGACGGAATCATTGTGCCGGTACACCAGCAGCGGGAACCCGGCCGCCGCCAGCTGGGCGTTGCGGCCGGCGTTGTAGCTGGTGGTGCAGTTGGTGCTGTAAATCAGCCTGGTCCGCCATGCCCGCCGGGCCGGGGACTCGTCGCCGGTAAACCCGGCCCAGCCCCGCCGCTCGATGGTGGCCATGAAGTCCTTGCGGAACGCTTCCAGGCTGGTGCCCTCGCTCACTGCCCGATCGCAGGCCGCGGCCAGGTCGGTCAGCAGATCGGCCTTGGCCGCGCCGGCAACCATGAAGCCGAGGTCGTGCGCCTCCTTGGTCATATCGTCCCAGCGGGCCGTGGGCACCAGGTTGCCGAGCTTGCCTCGGAAATAAGCCACCTGCTCGGGGAACGGCTTCTTAAAGACCCCGGTGGCCACCGATGGATGCGGGCTACCCATCCGCCCCCTCCTCGATGTCGAACATGCCGGCGGCCCGGGCCGCGCTCATGCCCTGGGCCATGACCTGCCCCAGCTGGTCGGTGGGCAGATCCCCGTATGAGGTGATCAGCATCTCGCGGAACTCGGGCAGGCTGCTGGCGCTCTCCAGCATGGCCCGGATCCCCTCTACCCAGGCGGTCACCGCCTGCTGCCCCTGCTCTCCTGCCTGCTCGGCGATCAGCTCCGGCGGATAATCTCCATTGGTCCCTGCCGCGTTCAGCGCCCGGTTCATTTCCCCTTCTTCCCCTCTCCCCCCGGGAGAGGGGAGGGTGAGGGGTGCCCCAACATCAGTCCGCTCCAGCAGCTTGTCGCCGCCCGGCACCGGCGGCAGGCCAAGCATGGACCGGACCTCGTTGATTTTGACCGCGCCGTACTTCATGTGGTACTCAAACAGCCGGTTTTTGTCCGCGCCGAGCAGCAGCTCGGGCTCGATGTCCTCGGCCGGATCGGGCAACCCATACTTGTCCCTGATCACGCTCTGCTCTACCCGCAGGCCCAGCGGCACCAACTTCTCCAAGGCCGCGGTCAGGACGGTAAGGTCTTCCTGCTCCTGGGCACGCAGCACCAACTCAGGATAGCGCTCCCTCGGCCCCCAGTTCAGGTCCACAAATGGCCTGACCAGATCCCGGTTGATTGTGGCCGAGAGCTGCATGGCGTCGTCGTCGCGGATGTCGTGCCGGACTTCGCTTTGCGCCTCCTCGTTGCCCAGCTTGCCAGGCGTGCCCTGGGTGGTGGCGGTCTGGCCGAGGATCCCCTTTGACACCTGGGCGTCCAGCCAGTCGGCCAACTTCATGAACAGGTCCTGGCCGCCGGTGGTCTTGGCGCTCTCCACGAACTCGATGAGCATGGACTCCGGGATCACCGCCGCCGCATCGCTGCCCAGGTTGGCTACCGCCATGCGCAGGATCTCTATATCCGCGGGGCTCGCGCCGGCGCCGTACTTGCCGACCCGCAGCGGCATGCCGAAGACCTCAGCAAAGGCCAGCCAGTCCTTGACCGTGTAGTTCTTGCACAGGTAGGACCAGGCCACGACCATGGCCAGTCCTCCGCGCAGCGGGATGCCTGTCTTCAGGTGCGGCAAATGCACCACAAACTTGTAGGCGGGCAGTTCGATGCCGTTGAAGCTGTCCTGCTCATCGAGCAGCCGAATCTTCGTCCTGCTCTCCTGGTCGAAGGTAAAAAAACGCTGATCACGCCACGGATAAGCGGCCGGCAGCCACTTTGCCCCACGTCGCCACTCTATCTCGCAGACAGAGTACCCTTTGCCCAGACCGTCCAGCAGGTCCTTGCACAACCCTCGGAAGGATGGGGCCTTGGCCAGGGTGCGGATTTCCTCGGCGAGCTTCTGGTCTTCGTCCTCGTCGCTGGCCGCCTCAACGGTCACCGGCAGCGAGGAGACCGCCAGCCGCCGCTTCCCAATCTCGCAGCGATAGTGCAGGTCACGCTCTTCCATTTCTTCTGCCAAGGTCAGATAGTCCCTGGCGTCCCCGGTCGCCGCGCTCCTGAGCAGCGCAGCCATCCGGGAAGGGGTGAGCCCGCCGGCAACTGTGCTGTTCCAGAGTGCGCGCACCCCGGTCAATGTCGGCTGCGCGATCTCTCTGGTCAGCTGCTTTGTCTCGACTGGTCGCCCCAGATGGTCGTAGATCATCCCTTACATTGCCCCCTGTATCCGGCCGAACCCGGCCGTGGCGTTCACCATTTTATCCCGATCCCTGTCCCGCAGTTCGCGTTGCCGAACGGGATGGTAGGCATATTCAGCCCCTGGCGTTGCCGCCGCGTTCGCCGCGAGAAACTTCGCCCAGGCCCGGTCAGCATGGCCGTTGATGTCGCTCTCGGCCACGAACCTCGGCGTGCCGGTGGGTCCGGTAATCTTCCGCAGTTTGTGCAGATCGGCGCGCAGCTTCTGGTCGCCGAGCGGGATCCGGCAGTGCCGGTCCTCGAACTGCTGCTTGCCCAGGGTGGCCATCACCAGCTTGTTGGGAGCGGTGAACAGCACGCCCTCTACCCGGCTGCTGCCGTAACGGAATTTGGCATCCTCCACCGGCTTCTCGCCCATCCCGGTCTGGTCCATGCAGCAGCGCAGCACCCAGTACCGCTTGAAGCACTCGTCCAGCAGCACATCCTGCTCCGCGAATTTGATGCCCTTGCGGGCGATGATCTCCCGGCACCAGGCGACCGGGCCGACCATCTCGTCCACCCAGATCACGAACAGGTCATTGCGCGCGCCGATATCCACGCCCAGGTAGCAGGGGTTGCCGCCGTACAGTTCCGGCCGGCCGGCCTGCTCGTGCTCGCAGGTGGAGATCAGGTCATAGGGCAGCCAGGCAGAGGCCTCGTCCAGCCACTTCAATTCATATTCCTGCGCCCAGGCGTCGTCATCGTTGAGGGCCGCCTTCAGCTCCTCGATGTTGCGGGGCAGGCCGTCTGCCACCGCCTGGTAGATATCAGTGACCTGGCGGTACCAGACCGGGTCTTCCGCGGTCATCAGGTCATAAAACTTGTTGCCCTTGCCGTTGGGGGTGGAGACCACCCGCAGCTTATGCCCGGCGGAGATCACCGGGAACAGGGCTGCCCAGATCTTGCGGCTGTCCTGATGGAAGGCGAACTCGTCCAGGAACACGTTGGCCGAGAAGCCGCGCGCCGTGTCCGGATTGGCGGGCAGGGCAGTGATCCGCGAGCCGCCGGGGAACTCCACCTCCAGGGCCTTGTAGCTGGCGCCGTCCGTCTTCCATTCGGTCTCCACGCTGGAGACGATGGAGCCCAGCGCCTGGCAATGCCGCTTCACTCCCTCCTCCATGGCCTCCTTGGCCTGGCGCTCGCCGCGGGAGAGGATCACCCAGCGCACCCGCTTGCCGGCCACGTCCGCCAGCTGGGAGTCGCGCGCTATCTCGAAGGTGGAGGTGAAGGTCTTGCCGGTCTGCCGCGCGAACATGCCGATCTTGAACCGGCTGTCGTTGCCGACCCAGTCGCGCTGGTATTTGTAGAACAGCTCAGACCCCATAGATCCTCCGGATCTCCTTCTCCAGATCCTCGACACCGATGCTGCCGTCCTTCTCCACGGTCTTCACTACCTGCTCCGCAACCCGCTGCGCGGTCTCGATCTTGTCCCAGCGTTCCAGCAGGCTGCCCATCTTCGACAGGGTATCCATCAGCGGCGCGGTCCGCCCGCTGGGCGACAGTCCCTCCAGATATGCCAGCTGCTCCTCGAACAGGTCCCGCAGCCGCTGGATGTTGCCTTTCTTCTGCCCCCTCGCCCGGTCCCATTCGTCCATGTCGGAGGAGGGCCGCTTGGACTCGCTCTTCCACTTGGCCAGCGAGGTGACCGATACATCGAGCCGGGTGGCGATATCGGTCAGGTTGTACCCTTCGGCGTAGAGCCGCTGCGCCTGGGGCTCCAGATATGCGCGATCGCCCTTGTTAGCCATGCAGGCCCAGCTCCCGGCGCAGCCGCTCGATCTTGCTGTTTGCGCCCATCAGCTCCGCCTGGGCCATGACCAGGTCATCCATCTGCTGCGCGGCCATGGCGATGTCCATCTCGTACACCTCGATTAACGTCGGGTTAATCGCCTGCCGGATCGCGCCGCACAGCCCGCACATGCGCATGGTCAGCCGGTGCCGCTCCTGCTCCAGGACCGACAGTCGGCCCAGCATCTGGTCTCTCTCGCTCATGACTGTAAGTCCCTCGGCTTCAGGCTCTTGCGCACCATCGGGCAGTGCAGATTATTCTCCGCGATATGCTTTGCGTCGTGCACCACCTGGGTGGTGTAGATAAGCTGCTCGCGATACCCCTTGCCCAGCTCCTGGGTAGTGCTGACCAGAATCACGTTGTCCTCGTACATTTTGACCACCGCCTCAAACCGGCGTTGATGCTGATATGAGGTGTAGGCGTTGACTACCCACGGTCCCAGGACAACCAGGACCACGATGGACAGTACCGGCCAGGTCCCGATTGATTCAATAATGCCCGCCAGGGCCGTCATGGTTGCAAGCTGTTCCGGGGTCATCGCTCCTTCAATCGCTCCTTCGCCGACTGGCATTTGACGCACATCGTGCATCCCGGCACGGCCCTGCGTCGCTCCATTGGGATATCCTCTTCGCACCAGGCGCAGATCGGAGCGCCGAGTCCGCTATGCTGTTCGCCCCGCGCCATCTTGACAAGCATGTCCAGGTCCCTGGCCGCGCTGTCATTGGCGATGTCTACCTCGTCGGCCATTTTCCCGTTTCCATTTCCATATCTCGTACAGCCTCATCAGCCAGGCCTCTCTTCCCCCTTCGTGCCTCTGTGCCTTATGCCTTTGTGCCTTCCCCATCAAATCTCGATCATCCCCAGCCGGACCCTCTCGATCCGCCTGACATAGTCCGTGGTCTGCTTGGCGTTGGCATTGCCCGTCACATCGGGCAGCATGGCGCTGACCGACTCCCACACATCCTTCCTGCTCGCCTTGCTCTGGGCCTTGATGATGTTCCCGGCCCCGGCATTGTAGGCACCGAAGGCAAAGCGCAGCCGCTCCAGGCCCTGCTCGGCCTTGAAGATGTCCCACATCCGGCGCAGGTAATGGGCGCCGAACATGATGGAGGTCTTCGGATCGTCCAGGCTGGGCACCACCTGGAAGTGCTTGGCGATCTCCTGGGCCGTGGCGGGCATGATCTGCATGATCCCGCGCGCCCCGGCCGGAGACACCGCGTCATGGCGCAGGTTGCTCTCGGCGATGGCCTGGGCCTTGAGCCAGGGCCAGGTGACCAGCCCGGAGAAGTAGATGAAACAAAACTGCTGGAAATACTGGTCGTACTCCTTGGTCAATCCCACCATAACCTCCATGCTCGAAAACCCCGGACGGCGAGCCGTCCGGGGAAGGATGAGGAAGAGCCCGCTGCCGTTGCTCTTACTGAGGTTTATAGGAGATTTGAGGGAGGGAGTTTAGCCGGATGGGTCGGGATGTATATATATGGGGAGAAGAGAGGCAAAAGGCAAAAGGCACAGAGGCGAAACCCCTCCCCCTTGACGGGTGAGGGAGGGGTGGGGGTGAGGGTTACAGCTTCCGCTCCGCCGCGTGCAGCACCTCGATCACCATTTGTCAAGCGGGTCATTTTGTGATAGCGTTTACACATTATTCAACCGCCCAAAAAGGAGGAATCCATGACCAGAATCGCCCTGCTGTTTGCCGCCATCATGGTCGCCGCCGCTCCTGCCCGCGCCGACCTTAAGGATGACTTCGCAAAATGCGCGGCCACGAACGGTCTTGCCGACCGCCTTGACTGCCATGATTCCTTGGCTAAAAAGCTCGGCCTCTCTGTCGGCAAGACAGCAGCGGCTTCGCCCGTCGCACCGCTTGCCGTCCCGACAACGGGCAAGTGGGCCTCAAGAATAGAAGCGTCCCCTATTGATGACAGCAAGAACGTCTTCCTGTCTCTCCCCGCAAACGAGGAAATCAAGTCTGGCATCCATACTGTCAAGCCCGTACTCCTTGCTCGCTGCAAGGAAAACACAACAGAGGTTTTCGTGCTATGGGGCCTCTACCTCGGCATGGGCGAAACAACCATTCTTTCCCGCCTCGATGCAGAGAAAGCAACGAGTCAGTCCTGGAGCATATCAACCGATTACAAGGCATCATTCTACGATGGAAATGATGTCGAATATCTAAAAAAACTTCTCAATCATAAGAAGCTTCTACTTCAGGTAACTCCGTATGGCGAAAGCCCGGTGACTGCAACCTTCGATATTGATGGGCTGTCCGGATCAATAAACCCGCTGCGCGAATCCTGCAAGTGGTAGCCTCCCCGCATCCTGCGGGGATCACTCCCCCTCCATCATCCAGGTGTCGATGGGCAGCATGCCCTGGTCGACTATGGCGTTCAATCGTTCCCAGTAGCGATTGTCCACAGGGCTCTCCAGGATCAGCACGATCCCGGCCTTCTTCCCGGTATTCAGGCTGTACCACAGCGATTGCCCTACCGACTCGTAGGCCTTGGGGCCGAAGTCGAACTCCACGGCGTGGGTCTTGGTCAGGCAGTCCACCCTGGTCCGGTCCGGCAGGATGTATTCCGTGGTGCCGCCCTGGGCCTCGCACCATTTCTTCTGGTAGTATTCCTCTTTGTAGCGGTGCTTAGCCTGGGCGTTGGCGGCCAGGAGCAGGGCGAGCAGGAGGGCGGCGGCGACGCGCGCCACCTGTTCCCAGCCGGTTGGCTGCCTCTGGAGCTGCGCCTCGCACTCCGGGCAGAGGCTGTCCCTGCACGATTCGCCACAACCTGCGCAGAGCGTGTCCCATCCTGTGCAGCTCTGGCACTCTGTGCCTCGGCAGCCCTCAGTTGGATCGATGATTCCGAATATGCACGGCA
>Ga0209318_1001991_pt1 | contig 11103 bp, 29 predicted proteins | sample RifGroE1_FD_183999 | JGI IMG/M metagenome (GOLD analysis project Ga0209318, IMG submission 183999) | Groundwater microbial communities from Rifle, Colorado, USA - Groundwater E1 (SPAdes) (version 2) | ecosystem: Environmental > Aquatic > Deep subsurface > Groundwater | place: Rifle, Colorado...
TTTTACTTGATCGTACAGTGTTGTTACCTGATCATGTAGTACTGTAATTTCTTTACATAGTAATAACCAACGATCATTTAATTCAGTACCGTTAATTTAGATTCCACCATGCTTCTTCAATACAGATTCTTCAGCCCACTGCAGGTATGGTTCATAATCTCCATATGATTCTTCGTAGTTCATCATTAGATGTTTAACTTCTTCATTCATTTCATCAAGTTCTTCGTCAGAAAATCCAGTTATGTTTTCTTGTGTAAACACATTTATTCCTCAATAAGTTCATTATTTTTTAAAATCTTAATCGCTGCAATACATTGTAATTTTTCATCTTCTAGCCACCGATAATGGTATGCATCGTAGTACTGTTCTTTATGCCACAGTATATTTTTATCGCACCAATCTATATGATCAGTGATAGCGTTTATAGCGGCAGTAAATTTAATATTAATCACCACATATATTCTAATTCGTCATCTTTATACGGATTAAATCCATCCATTATATCATCACTATCAAATACTATTCCATCTCGTGTAATACCTACATCATCTCTGTACATTATTTATTCCTCTACTTTTTCATAAGTCAGTTCGACAATATCTGGTTTACATGGATATCTTTCGCCTTTTACTCCTGTTAAAATCCAATCACCCTTAGTAATATAATGCTTGCCTTCTAGCGTATTAATATATGGGATATTGACAGGAATTTCATCATCGGACGCTCTAATTCCCCATGTAGAATTTGGATCATCCATATCTATATATCTAACATCAAATCCATCTTCCATACCAGGTTTATATGGTTCGCCATCTATTATGATTGGTCTTTTTCGTAGTTTCATATTCTCACCACCCGTGTATTTCAGGATCATACGGTTCAGTTTCTTCTGTCATTTCAACCGTATCTGGTAGTTTGTAGATTTTAATTTCTTTAACATATCCTTTATCTATGAAAAATTGAATAAGTTTTTCTTTATTTGCCCATAAATTAGTTGCAGAAATTTCCCCATAGCATTCAATAGGTTCAACTAATTTATAAAATTCTAATTCATTTTCTCTTTCAACTGCTTTTTCATATGTATCGTGTCGCAATCCGTCAGAAGATTCCCAACTTTTAACTTCTTTTATTGACATATTAATCCCAACTCGTCTGCGATTCAAATCCATCGTTATGGTCATCGTCTTTCCACCAGAGTGCAGGATCTCTAATATCATATTCTCTATCAGACTTAGTATGAGGCACCCACGCAACTTCGGCTTTTACTTTTGGTTTATTTCGCGTTACTAAATACGTAACTCCACAGCACGTTATTTCTTTGTCATAAGTATCGTGAGTATAATGATTACATCTACATTTGGGGCATCGCCATACAAATTCACAAGCTTCCCATGTTCCAGTTTCCATATTCACCAACCTCTAGTATTTTCTTTTACACTACCCGTATTTATAGGTAGAGTCCACGTATCATCACATTTTGGACAATACCAATATGCATGCCAAATACATGCACCGGGATATTCCTGTATCTGTGGATTATATTCTCGTTCAGATCCGCATATTGGACATTTTGATTCGTCTGACATTTTTATTCCTCCGACTTAACCTCGGCATCAAATGTTATTTTCATATTTTCTCGCTTACATCTACGTAATACTTCTTCGGTTATTTCCTTTCCAACGACATATTTAAAATAACTTCTATCCCTGAATAGAGAAGAGTTTTCAGGAACACTATTTATAGTCAATGCTTGATAAGCATCAAGTCTGGGACTCAAATCCATACGACACCCGCCGAGTGCAAGCATGAATGTATCATAGTATTTAAATGGCATTAATCCACATTTCCAAGCTACGCTATAATTAGCTATTCGTGGTTCGAAATATATAGTCCAATATGTCATATCTTCTATGAAGGCACTCCTGCTGTATGATTCATCTCCGAAATAACTTATACCAAGTGCATTTGCAATCCAATCATGTTCTTGTATATATTCCACATTGATGATATTATTCCACCAATCGTCAATGATTTCTTTCATTAAATCAGGAGCTTCACCGTATGTTTTCGTCTCTAAGGAATAATCAAAATCTTTGTAATCGTCTGAATCTTCATCAGTTATAATCCACATATTTTCATTTTCATCTGTAATATACCCTTCTTCGTTTAAACTATCATACAAATCTGCAGATAATGGAAAATTATCTGGACATTCTGGATAATCGTTTGAAAACCAGTCATCAAGATCTATTTCTAAATTTTCCTGATGCTCTTCCCATTTTACGGGATTATCGTCACTATATGAAATTTCATCCCACACATGATCATTCTTCTCAAAAAAGTTATCACTCGTATAATATTCAGAGGTAGTTACCCATGAATTCATCAATCCATTTTCTTCACAGAATTTCTTAAAGTTCGCTTTTAATGTTTCAAGATTGATCATATTTAATCACTCCAGTCTATATTCCTCACTTTTCACAGCAATAAATTCAATAAGCTCAAAACTATCCCCGTATTTCTGACGTAATTCATCAAAAATAATATCTTCATGTGCAAACGCTGTATCAATGGCTTCGTGTTCAGAATCTACATCTACTATAGTTATAGGTAATTCTACTTCCTTTATTAAACTAAATCTTATTGATATTTTATATTCTGACATTTAACACCACCTAATTTATTTACATATACAAAGTACCGCCCTTCTGGGTAAATATAAGGTTCAGAATGATTTACAACAATTCTTGTTTTATATCCATCGTTTTTAAAATTCAATTTTATTTTCAACGCATCCAGACTGTTTATACCATATTCATTAGAAACTAACTTATATTCTTCGCCAGCGAATCGCCGAACAGATTTAGCAAGTTTCATATTACACACCACCTAATCTATTCAATATACCAGATAAATTATAAATTTTCTTATCAACTTTAATTATTTCCATACCTTCAATCAAATCATCTCCCCATAAATCAGGCGGCAGAGTAAATGCCCATTCAGTTTTCTCAGAGTATTCATCGTCAAGACAGCACTGATTTGGGATACATGGACTACCGTTTGGTGCTTTACATACATATTTAGACATAGTGATAAAACCGTCAGTTTCTCCGATGTATGCTGAATACTCTGCTTCTGGATCTTCTATGTATGTAACGGGATTCCCTGGATCTGGCAGATAGTTTATGAGATATGTATGAACATCACAGCAATCAAGGGCTTTATCTTTCTCCCACCAATCGATAAGTTCAAGAGAATCTTTATAGAAGTCATAATCTTCAGGAAGGCACTCGTCGTGTTCTGAATCGTATTTACTTCTAAGTTCTTTATGAAATTCTTCTTCTGTGTATAGCAAAGATAAGTCGATTACATTGTGCCCATAATCAATTTCATCCCACATTCCCGTGACTTTATTAATCTGGAACACGCCTGTCTTGGCGTATAGCTCTACCCAACCTCGTTCTTTCATATCGAGTTCAAAAGCATTTGTCATAGTGCGAGCACCTCCTTAGTCTATTTTATACTTCTTAATCATAAACTCATCCGTTCTCCGCAGATATTTCATAGAACACTCAACCACATAGCAGTGATCTATTTCATCCGAATGACACTTATTTTCATTTACACAATGCCCGCATAGTATTTCATATACAATGTCGCAGACATTTCCGCAATCTGCTCCACAATCATCTGACACCACGAGTGCCCTCCTTTTATTTCGTTTTATCTTTTAGCATTTCAAGTGTATTTTGAACATGTTTAATTTTATTTGCCAATGGTGAATACGCATTTGTAAGTCTATTATATCGTTCTTGTAAAATAGTAATTGCAAAATCAATATCAGATATTTCATCGAGTTGTTTCATAGTCCACTGTACCATGATATCACCTAAATTTAAAAATAAAAAAGAAATAAAATTATTTAATCAATCGATCCTATTGTTTGTATTTTCCTTTCGAGTTCGTTGTATGTGGGTAAAAGTACCTTGTACTCTGGTTCATCCCAATGAAAATTTCGCATTTCTCCCCAAGTTTCAGCTTTTTTAATTTTTAATTCTGCTTCTTGTATAGACAATGCTCGATAAATCTGTCTGACATCCCATCCTGTACAGTTGATAAGTTTATTTATTTCTTCGATTGGAATCTTATTATACCAATCTCTATCACAAACCATATTCTAACTCCTTTAATTCATTCCTAAATGTAAATTATTTACATTAAAACATTAAGCATCTTCAATATCATCAGCAAACTCTGCTCCAGGTTCAAACAAATCAGTTACTTCATTGTCTTCAGCCCACTGGATAGCTTCTCTCTTACTGAGTGGAATTATCTGAGAACTGCCTGAAGTAGAATTAGATCCTATAGATACGGCATATTTTGTCATAGGCCCGCCAGAACCATGTAGGAAGTATGCTCCTTTCGATGTTTTATAGAGAGTTTCTTCTAAGTTTCTAAAATCACTTGTTCCAAGTCCGTTCCAATATTGTCCAAGCTCTGTTGCAGTCTCTGTGTTGTACATCTTTTTACCTATTACTCTTTTCATTTGTATCATATCCTTTTATTTATTTGGTATCGTTTTTATGCTCCTGACAGGATTTGAACCTGTGACCAAACTGTGAGTTCACTGCTCTTAAAAGCGATCTTTTAACTCGCTACCACGTTTCTTGACTCATGTTGTGCACTACACTTACAAGCTATACATGTTGAAGCCTCTGTCCGATACATCTCCCTGACTGATATACAGGAGCAAAATAGATGAGATCAGTTTACTGATCTCTAATTGCTATTAATTGTTTTTCTTTCATATCCTGCATGAATTTAGGATCATACTCAGCTACTGCAATAGGCACTGCATCATATGGTGTGCATATAAATTTATATTTCCTGCTTACACTGCCTTTACCTTCGATTTGTTCTATAAATCCGTTTTCCTGCATGAACTTTATATACGCTCTCTGTTTATTAGCAATCGTAGCTGATGCAGATCCTTTATATACAGACTGTAGATATGCAATAATATCCCGACCACTAAATGATTCTGGATATTTACGATACATTCCTTCAATGTATTTCTTATATATTGGAATATTATTTATTCGACCAACCTGCTCACCATGTTCATCGGTTATAGTTTTCTTATTAATTGTTTTTACAATTCGACTTGGCAGCACAGGTTCACATTTAACTTTCCTCATCATGGCAGTCCGCTTAACATCAAACGCATTTATGAAATCTTTAGCTGCTTTGACAGGATCTACAGTAGTATCTTGTCTAACTGCAAAAATATCGCCCTGAATCTTAAGCTCAGTTATTTTGCCTGCCAATATCTGCCAAACTATTATTTCGTCATTCTGTTTGTCTAAAACATTTGGTTCAGTCATATTAATTACCTCATCTAGAAGATTGTTAGTCGATGAATATAAATGTATCGATTAGACACCACCGTGTGCCTTCCAAATCATTGTTTCATTTTTCGTGCAATTTTATCCATACACACCTGTATCCCAATATCAATATCGAATGTATCCATCGGATGACATGATGCTTTTGCTGAATAGTCGCCAAATCTAAGTTTAACATATTTTTCATTATCCGTTTTATATGCAATAGATCCAATACGTATCCAATCAGTCCATTGTTTAACTTTTACAAAATACTTTTCATACCCATCTATTGACATATAAGCCCTATTAAATCCTATGGCAAGTGTGATGCCTTCATTATCGATATCAATTACGTTAAATATCTGTCCGGTCATGTCAACTTTACCAATCGGTTTTACCATCCTAATCGTATCATTTACTTTTAACATGTTATTGCCTCCATTTCTACCATGTTTGCTAATGTGGTCTGCTTAAATCTATTTATTAAATACTTATTATACTTATTAATTACAGCTGATTCTTCTGCAGTGATATCTTTATTAAACTTACCTTTAGCCTGAACAACTGTATTATTTACAACTTCTACAGTCACCAGACTATGATCAACATCATTCGTTGATCTTAAAAACATGATATGGCATTCACCTTTTATTACACGTTCAATATAGCTGGCTACGCAGTTATTCTGCTGTACAGCTTCATCTTTAATATCCTGAACCGTTTTAGGATAGATGAATTTGAATTTATCGTACTTCCATTCCATCGATAAGTCAATACATCTTGTGAATTTAGATTCTTCGAAATATTCACGAAGTCTCTGATAATTACGATTAGCTATACGATGTGTAGTTAAAAAATTTTTCGGATATTTATCGAATTTAGGTGAAATTTCAGACATCATTCTAGCGTAATCATACAACTCTCTGCAAATATCTGTTTTTCTTATCGCTTCAAATGTAATTAAATTATCCATATATTTAATCAAAGATGTTACATTATAATTATAAGTGGTAATTAAATCGTAAAATCTATAATATGAATAATCATAATGCAAGTTAGCTGTAAAAATTTCCAATCTATCTTGTGTATTCAAGGACTCGCATTTCACACTCATAAGAGCTAGAAATAAATATGAACCTTTAATACGATTATGTGTAGAATCATCTTCTTTATCGTCTGAATTTTGATTATAACTTCGTATAAGATTATTATCAATATGTAAATCATATTGTTTACATAATTTTAACAGCTGTTTAGGTATATCACTTAATTTATAAGACAAATCAGGATCAATGTCATGATAACCTGCAGCAAAGAATTGTTCGAAGTGAGAGTAGTTATCTATTTTACTCAAGAATGTTCCAATATTTGTAACTCTGTTTACTTCTACACCTCTACGGGAATTACTTCTTTTATTATTCACAAAATACTTAAGGATAAATCGCATTAATTTTTTATAATTCTCATCTTCAAAGATATCAATTACTGAATAAACATTATATCCTTTTAACTGAGCGTTTAAGCTCTTTACAGGCTTACCGAGCTTACCTATAGTCTCTCCTGTAGATAAATCATATTTTACAGTCTTACCATCTTCAAATTCGAATACGATGTATTTATATTGCTTATACGCCTTTATGTTTTTACGTTCTTTTAACATTTTTACCACTTATCAAAATCTTTACTATATTCTTCTAATTCTTGATCCCAAGAAACGAAGGATTGTGTATCGTCATGCATTCCAAAATATCGATGGCATCTGATACAATATACCTCTCTGTTACCTGGATAGAATGTTTTTACAATTATGAGCTTATGAAAGAAAAAGAAACATAATAATTTATTAATTGGATTTATTGGCATTACTTTCACCAATCAATTCTGGATTTTCAAATACATTTCCTATAATTTCAAACTGATGCCAAGGTAAACTACAATTTCCAATAATCCATTTAACTGCATATCCGCTGGTATACTCATTATTAATCCATTCGACAACACCAATAAAAATACCTAAATTATTTTTATGAAATATTACGTCTCCGACATAAATTTTATTATCGTTTATATCTTTTTGATTTATATAATCCATTAGTATAATATTATCAGGATTATAATAATCTCGATGAATTCTATCACCATCGTCATCATATTCCAGTTTAAGAATATCTCCATCTGAATCTATTCCAAACTCATCATATAACATAACATTATTTTTATAGTCCCATCCACGATGTAATCTTTGTCTAGGATATTCAATTATTGATTGATTGTTCCAACTCATATTTATCACCTTATTTTTATATTAAATCATTACTATATCCTCCCCATAACTAAACACATATCCAGATTTACGAACCTGAACAATATATGTAATTATTTTACTAATGTCTATAGATTCCTTTTCTAATGCTTTAAGATAACGCGATAAATTATATCGTGAATTACGGTTCAAATTAATATAATATGTATTATCGTCATTTAGTGAATTTACATATATTTTATATTCTGATATATCGTTTTTAAAACTATTATAGTGTTTGAAATTATTATATGTATGTAATATTTTAATACGCTCTCCCCCAAGTATTACACATTTTATAGCTTTAAAATCTTTGAGTTCTTGCATTTTACATCTCCTATAAACCGTAACTCAAGTGTAACTGGATAACGCACATTTTAACATTTAACCATATTATATTGTAAGCTTTACTTATTTTATTTACTTAGATAGAATATACCTATCACTATTCATACACAACTATTCTAATTAGTCAGAAAAGTACAACCGATTTATAGACCAGTTTTCTTTTCCATCTTTTGTTTACTATGAATTCAGGGCATTTCTAATCATCCTCTCTAAACAAGCGTCAGTTATCCAGTTACACTTCGTGACGGTAGCTCTTTAGCTATCAGCAGTCTCAATTCTTTATTTCCATGATTTGCTTTATCTATCATAGCTATATCTTTGTATCTAGTCGCGGCATTTTCAAACAGATCCTTCTTGAGCTTGCGTAAATTTTTGAAGCTTTTAGGTCGCAAAGCTTCAGGTAAGATAGTGGATACAAAGTTTTTAAACACTTTACTATTCATGTATTTAACTTTCAGATTTACAAATCCGCTATCTGCTTCCGGTACCTCTTCATTATTCTCGATATACTCTATAAGATGATCAGTCCTAATGTCTGTTACCGTAGAAGGTTCAACCGTTACTATGGCTGACTCACGGATTTTCTCCACCTTGGATTGCAGCTTTTCTTTAAGAACCTGGTTCTGGTCCTCAAGCTCAAGTACACGGTCTTCCAGATCAGCTAATCTTTGCAGCAATTTAAGCTCAGAACTGGCACAGAAGTTCTCAAACATAAGTAAAAGAGAAGATTGAACATCTGGACATTGCAGCATAGCAACAAAGTCTTCTGGTTTTATACTCACATAACCACCTTTGAGCCTGTGAGAATCGTCATCCGAGCGAAAACTATAAAATCTAAGATATCGTTGTGTACTATTGTAACACCTTCTATAACACGTCTATAAAACCTTCTATACAAGGTATGGTACTGAGATCGGAACTCAGTACCTACAAATCCTTTTTTAAAGAGTAAATGTTTTTATATAATTTAATGCTTCCGCTCGATTAATATTCAAGTGATTTTATAAATCTTTTTAAATATATATTTTAAATATCTATTTTCTAATGTATAGGAAAAATTCTTTATATAGAATCCTTGTATATCATTCGTAGTCTGATTTCGTATTACATATATGTCTGGTAAGCTATATTCTGCAAATAATGCAGCCATACTAAAATCTATGTATAAAATATCGTTTTTACTGTCATAAATTATATCATCCATTATATTCCAGCTAAGATTATATCTATATTACTTTTATCTGAGTAATAATCCTCAACTGTAATAGCTTCTGCCCATACAGGACATTTATATTTATCTGTAAGCATTCCGCTACACAGACACCCATATTTACTACATTTCGATATACCGCCAATAGTGTCTGCTAATTTACAACCATCTTGCATGTTTAATCACCTTTATTAATCAGTTTTTATAAAATTAATTAGCTTTAAAATATCAGCATTAACTTTATTGGAAAAATCTTCTATATGAAATCCAACTATCTCGTCGGTCTTCATATCTTTTCTTACATATACACCATTAGATATCCACTCAGAATCTGCATATGCTGTTTTAAAATCAACGTATAAAATATCAAATTTATCATCATAGACGATACTCAGCACGTCTAACCTCCATTATACTAGTGTATATAATTTCATAAATTCGCTATAACTCATTATAACGTCTTTATAATTAGGTGTATTTACACGCACATTTTTCTTACAGAAATCCATTCCTACGACATATACGATTATACTATCATCCTCTTTTAATTTGCAAGGTGATAATTTATCAAATGATTCCTTGATCGCAGTTTCCTGCAAAATAGTTTTTATTTTAAATAACCCTTCAATATTATTATCTATCTGTATTATTGCATCTAAACATTCTTTTAACATTTAATCACCAATAATTTTACAAAATAATATTTCAATCATTACTTCCTGTACTTTAACTCTAAACTCTAATTCATTATCTTCTGGAGCAAAATTAACACAAGCGGGTGTAGTATAGTTAGTCGATTCCTCACACGGATATTTAATACAATCATCGCACCTATAATCGGTACCACTCATAACTAAATTTTTTGCGTGTAATCTAAATTCTAAAAGATTTATTTCAACACCCTCTTCACAATTTCAACCTCTTCCTTCCACTGCTTCTGTCCACTCTTAGGCCCATATTTACATCTTGAACACTCGATTTTCATGACAGTCTGTGCTAATGCCATATCTGACTCTTGAAGCATTTCACATCGCTCGTCTATAAAACTGGACTCAATTATACGATCCATGTATCTATGTGCATGTGTACCGAATTCAGTGAGTAGTCCTTCGAGATCTGTGTGCATTTTCTTTATCTGTTCTGGTGTCTTGTGTATGGACATATTGTCACCGATGTTAATATATAGCTTCAAGTTTTTCTACACGTTCTTTAAGATCAAATAAACAAATATTTTGCAACTTTATAACATGTTCTAAATAATTAATCTTATTTGTCAATTCTTCTATATTAGATTCCATATATATCACCTATCTGGAAGGCACTCGTCGTGTTGAATATTATGATGCAGCAGGAGTGCCTTCTTTGATTTATTTACAAATTTCATTCAATTCTTTACTATTTGTAAACTTACTTCTAATTACATCTTCACATTCGAGTCTAGTCATGTTAGAAATATGCAACAAATACGTAATCAAATCGTTATCAACAATTGTTTTTAACGTACAGCATGGACATACATTTTCTGGAAAGTCATATCTATAATCACTATCATTTTCTAATTCATCCTCGGCTTCGTCGTGTGTTAATTCATATTCTTTCATATATCTCTGGATCTCGGTTTCTTTCCATGCAGCTAATACGTTCTTATCTACATGATCTTCACAAAAGACATGTCTATGTTTACATTCATACATTTCTGCATCATAAAGACTAACATCAAATCCACTATACTCGTTTCCACATACTTCGCATATGTATGATGAGCTTGACGAGTTACTTACAAAATAATTGCGTTGCTTCAATATAAGTCCTCCACATTTTTACCATATTTTTTAATAAAAAATTTTACTATG
>Ga0209318_1001994_pt1 | contig 11077 bp, 9 predicted proteins | sample RifGroE1_FD_183999 | JGI IMG/M metagenome (GOLD analysis project Ga0209318, IMG submission 183999) | Groundwater microbial communities from Rifle, Colorado, USA - Groundwater E1 (SPAdes) (version 2) | ecosystem: Environmental > Aquatic > Deep subsurface > Groundwater | place: Rifle, Colorado...
AAATTGAGCAACAACACCTAATACAACAATCATTGCACCTTTTACACCTGATTCACCTAAAGCATAAGAAAACTCTTGGAATGCTGCTTTATTAAGATTTATTTTGCTCTCTAAAGAATTTAAATGTTTATAATTTTCTTCAATAGCTGAACCTAATGATGTTTGAGCTGTGGCTGTTGCGTTTAAAGATATTTCCCAATTGTCAAATAATGCCATCATTCTTGTTATGTGATGCTTGCCCGCCAAAGATTCTGAAATATACGTTTTTTCTGCACGAGTCATCGAGTCCCATTTACTGGCAACAGAACTATAAATATTTCCCAATGGCAATAGCTCACCAGTTATATCTTTTACAGCAATACCCATAGATGCAAGAGCTTCTTGTGTTTTATCCATATTTACTCTGGCAAAAACGAATTTCATCATATTTCCAATTTGCTGTCCACTTTCTCGTGTGGAAGTTTGTACGGCTGTTACGTAACCAATTAATTCATCTAATGTTAAACCAAATTGCTGTGCTGCTTCACCAGACTTATTTATTGCTTGTGCTAGTCCAATACTTGTTACCGCAAAATTATTATCTACTTCATTAATTTTGTCGATTATTGTCGAACTTTTTTCTGCTTCGATATTAAACTGTGCTAAAGCACCAGTTAAATAATTGGCCATCTCACCTGTTTTTAAGCCAGTTACATTGGCACCTAACATAGCTGTTCTTGCTAATTCTACTGCTTGAGCTACTTCAAAACCTTGTTTTCCGAACTCTAGTTCGGCATCTAACGCTTCGGTAAGCGATCTTGCCATTTTGTTAGCACTTTCAGCAGTATCTTGCATTAATTTAGACCAATTAGTATTATTATCTAATACTTTACTTAATTCTGTTAATTTAGTATCAATATTTACTATTTCTTTACCCATTTGCTGTAAACTATTGGCAACCCCATAAAATATTCCAGTAGCTCCTGCCCAAAGACTTATTTTTTGTAAGGCAGTCTTAAATGCAGAACCTAAATCCCATGTTCTGGTCATTAAATCTCTTAGTGATTCACTGAATTTATGTGTTTCTCCTGTTGCTTTATTAATATAAGCAGTTATATTCGATATCTGTGAACCTTCTCTTAATCTTTGAGTTACTTTTATATATTTTTCAGTTTCTTGAACATTTGCCTCTAATAACTTCTTACCTTGAACAATAGATTGGTTATAATAATTTTGAGCAATAGTAGCACCTTGTATAGCATTTTGCATTTTAGGATATTGTTCAAAATTAAACCCTCTAGAATCTTTACTAGAAATTCTAGTTTGATCATATACTCTTTTAATTGCACTTTCTAATTTAGATAATCTTTCCAAATCTTTATCTGAAACTAATTGACCAGATATATTCTTCTGTTGAAAATCTTTTATTAATGTTTTATATCTATTTAATGCTTTTTCTAAAGGTGCTAATTGTTCAGGAGATAAATTACCAAACTTAACACCTAAATTTAAAGCATTTTGTGTTTTTGTATTTAATTGTTTATTTATTCTCTCTTGATTAAGTAATAATTTTTGCTGTTCTTGCTCTCTAAGTTTCATACCTCTTAAAATTTCAGCATTACTTGCATCAAATGTTTTTGCTTCTAATTTTGCTGAATCACTTGCTAATTGAGCATTATTTTTTATTTGATTAAAAGTATTTAGTAATTCTGTTCTAACTTTAGAATTTACTTCTCCAATGCTTCCCAATTGAATTTTAAATTTTTCTAAAGCAGAAATATCAACAAAACTTCCCAATTTACCAGTTTTTAAAGTATTAATTACACCTTTATATTTTTCTTGTAATGTTTCTACAGATATTATGGCTTTTTTGATAGTTTCATTATTTTGATTAATAATTACATTAGTTAATTCTCCTGCTTTTTGTACTTCCGTTCTTGTTCTACCTAATGCTTCATTATAAGTAGTTACCACTTTAGCAGCATTAGTTAAATCACTAGCATTATAAAATTTTGTTTCTTTTGAAACATTGTTCGTTATTTTAGACATTACAGTATTTAATGCTTCTGCTTGAGATTGTACCTGTTTAATAGAAGAAGTTAATGTCGAAAACTGAGAAGTATCAATATTAACTTTTATATTTAATTTATCTAATTTTTGCTGTAAAGTTGTCACTAAATTAGTAACTTCTGTATTTATATTATCTTTGGAAGATTTTTCCAATAGTGTCTTAATATATATTGCTAGATCATTGTTTGGCATATGTTTATAATTCACGCTCCTTTTTGTAATAGAGGTATAAAAAAAATACCCCTACAACTAAATAGTAGGGGTGAAATTTATTTAAGTTATGTTATTATATAAGTAAATATAATAATTAGATATTATTATATTTATAATTTAATTATATAATTTTACAAAGTGTTGATTTATAAGGGTTTGTTGAATTGAATATTGTGACCAAATGTGGATTTGGTTATGATTTAAATTTCATATTTATCTTTTGCTTCTTGCATTTTCTTTTTATCTTGACGAAGATAATGTTTCTTAGTAACATCTAAACTACTGTGATTTAAAAGTTCACTTATTTGTTCAATCGGCATTCCTGCTAATTTTAGCAATTGACTCTGAGAATGGCGAAAATCATGATTATGCAAAAATGGGACACCTATCATTTCACCAACTTTTTTAACCCATTGTTGTAAAGTACCTTTTACAGCATTATTCCATTTTTTATTATATCTAGTTATAAATACAAATCCACCATCATCTATATTATTTTCTTCCCTATATTTCTTTAATTTAAGCAACAATTCTTGTACTTCTTTAGAAAAATAAAGAGTAACTAATTTAGCTTCTTTTTCTAATACATTATTTACTGTCCTTGTATTAAAATCTATTTGTTCCCATTCAACATTAGAAACTGCATTTACTCTTGCCATAGTGGACAAAGAGAAGAGAGCATATACTTCTAATTGTAAATCACCATTTTCTTTTAATTTCTGCTTCATTAAATCTACTTGTTCCTGAGTTAGAAATGTTTGAGTAATAATATCAGTATCCTTTTTAGGTCTTTCAAAAAATTCTAATGGATTTTCTTTAATAATTTTCTTACGTCTTAAAAATTTATAAAATGCAGATATAGAGGATAATCTACGTTTTATTCTTCTTGAATTATTTCCATTAATTTTACAATAATAAATAAATTCAACAATATCATCTTCTTCTAATTCAATAATACATTGATTATCCTGATTATCATAAATATAAATAAACCAATTTTGCAAATCATTCTCATAACCAGCAATACTTTTAATGCTTAGTTCGCGTATAGTCATATCAATTTTATATTTATTATACAATTCTATAGTTTTTTTATTTATATTTTTAAGTTTCTCAGGATTATAGAATCTAATTTTCTTACTCATTACTGCCAAATTAAATCACTTCCTTTTTATTTTCTAATTCTAGAAAGAAGAAAATCTCTTCTAAAGATTTCTTCTTTAAATCACATGGTTTAATTATTATATAATTTAATCCTTGTCTTTTTAATAATTTCTTCTTATACATTAATTTAAAGAAATAATTCTTTTCTTCACTACTATATTTACTAAAATCATTTCCACTTAAAAATCCTGCCATTTCAATATACCATGTTATTCCATTATATGGTATTACATAATCACAATCCATTTTACCTTTATATTTATCAATAAAATCTATGTATTTAACATTTCTTATATAATTTATATTAATACTTTTTAACCATGTTGATATATCAAATTCATAAGAACTTGCACAAATCTCTCCGTCATCTAAAATATATTTTCTATTTATATCATTTGGTTCATATCCATAACTTATTACTGCTTTATTCCATGAACCAAATCTATTTTGATAGCACCAAAAAGAAGGATATTCACTATTATTAAATTCTATATATGTAGGAATACGACCACGTTCAGAAACAAATCTATGAAATTCTGATTCTAAAAATTCATCTGTATGTTGAGTTATAGAGTTTAATGGCAAATTTAATTCAATTAATGCATTATTCCAACCACCATATATCAATTCATATAATCTTTTTATTCCATGAAAATTATTATTTTCTTTAATTAATTCATCAAGAGTAGGAATTTTATTATATTTGTTTTTATAATTATAAATAATACCAGATAAATATTCTTTGTTTTTATATTTTTCTGCATATTCTTTTTCATTTAAACTAATTGGTTCAAAACCTGCAAGTCTCACTGCTTCATTAAAATTTCCAAAATGATTACTAAAAGTTTTTCTACTAGGATAATTATTTAAATTTTCAAGATCTTTTTGTATTGGTATTTTATTAAATTCTTTTACAAATCTTTTTATTTCATTAATTAAAAATTCCTCTTTTAATTTACCATTACTAATTTTGGTATAATCAAAACCACAAGACAAAACAAAATTATTATAGTTATCAAAATGTTTATATATTAATGGAAGTGAAGGGAAGTCTTTTATTTTATCTAATTCTGTTGAATTAGGTACATATTCTAATTCTTTCACTAAAATTTTAAATTTATCAATAATGGTTTCTGGAAGAATATTATATTCTGCTCTATTTTTTATAGGAATATTAATTAATAATTTTGCATTATTCCAACTTCCGAATCTCTTTATGTATGTTTGATAATGAGGCAAACCATTTTTAACAATAAAATCTGATTGTTTAGCATCTCCATGAATATTGTAATAATTATTTAATATTTCTAATAATTCTTCATTAGTATGTTTTTCTTTTGCCATCCACAAAACACCGTCCTTTGTATTTTTTATTTGTCCTATATCCCTAATAAAAATAAAATATCAAGCAAACAATCATTAGGACTTATGACTTTCGGGAGCGACCCTAGTTTGCTTGATTACATTTATAATACAAAAATACCCACCACAAAAATGTGATAGGCATTAATCTATAATAAATATAAAACACAAAAAAGATAGCAGAAATTAATCCACTATCTTTTTATATTATTATTCAATTATATATAATAATTTTAGTTATTTACCACTTTCCAGCCATGAGGTTAATCTAAAGCCAAATACAATCATGCTAAACCTTATATCATGGATTTTATAAAACTTTCCAATTTAATCTTTACTATTTAAACTTTACACTTATAATAAACTTTTATCTTTGAAATTTTAGATTTAAACTTTTAAATTTAAACTTTATATTAGAAAGTATTGTAATTTGTTTTATATGTAGATAATATGCAATCTAATTGCACACTATATCTAATATCAAATTTAAATCTATCAGTATATACTTTCTTTTTATTTATTACACCAGTCTAAGTATATAAAAAGACTAATGAATTGTAGTTGAAGATTTTTCGGAAAGCGATAAATAACTTAAAATTATATTAACAATCTAATACTCAATAGTTATTTCAGTTAATGCATTACTACAACTAAGTGCAGCGTCAATCTCACTTTCAAACTCACTAATCTCTTTTTCCAACGCATCAATCTTTTCTCTAACCTTAATCGGATCAATAAATTCAAAGGTATTATTAATAATGAATTGTTTCTTAGTTTCTTCTGCCTCATTCATTGAAGTTTTACCTTCCTTACTTCCATATAATCCAATCACATAATTCTCTGCTTTTTGTTGTAATGTCTCACCATTCTCCTTCTCTGTAATTCTAATTGCATCAATATACTGTCTATTCAACATACTCAATAACTCTTTCTTGAATTGCATACCTGTATTCTTCATCTCTATTGCCTCTGCTACAGTAAAATCTTCAATTCCTACTTTTACTTTAGTTGTAGCATTTGATAAAACTACATTGCGTTTAATTGCGTTTCTACGTTTAATTAAGTCATTAGACTTATCCCAATTTCCTTGAATTTGAGATTTAAAAGAGTCTATGGATACTCCATTAATTTTCTCGTTAGAATGTTTATTTGCTTTAATGAATGTTGCTGTTGAGATGGAAGAATTGATTCTATCTCCGATAATTTTTAATTCTGCTAATGCTTTGTGGATTGTCATAGTTTCAGTTGTCATGTTTGTGATCTCCTTTTTAATTTTAAATTTTAAGATTTGATTTTATTTGATGATTATAATTATTTATTATTTTAATATAGTGAAGATATTTTATTTTTATCTTATTATTATCTTCACTATATTTATTAAACTATACTATGTATTAATCAATTAATTATTCACTATCACCACTTTCATTAACTTCACTAATAATACCATTTACCTTATCCTTGAAAACCTTACCTGCCTTAAACCCAATTGCAAAATGATCCAAACTTGTAAATTCCTCACCTTTTTTCGGCCCAACATTAATAGTGCCAGTTTTACCTTCTTTAAATTTCTTCTCAAAATTTCCAAAACCAACAAGTTTTAAATCTTCATTTGCTACAGTATCCATAATTAAATCCAAAAATGTTTCCATAAAAAACTCTGTTGATTTTTTTGTAATTTTTGGAGCATTTTCTTCTTTCTTTTCATTCAATACTTCTACCAGTTTCACAAGCAATTCTTTCTTAGTCATAATAATCATTTCTCCTTTTAATTTATATTTTTTATTTCCTCAGTTCGTTTTCTGAGGTTATTTGTATTATACATTTATATTAGTATTCTGTCAACACTATTTTGAAAATATTTTTAATTTATTTTAGGGAATTTTAGAATTATTTTTGAGTATTATAATTTGTGATTATAGAGTGAAGGACGGGATAAATTATTTAATTACATCTGATCCCAACCTTTTTCTTAAAGCATTTTTCATAACTTCAACATGACTATTTGATTTTCTTAAATTTTCTCTTGTTTTTTGTAAAAAATCCCTTGGTTGCGAAAACCATGTATCCCTGTCTGCATATCCCATTATCATATTATAAGCAAGACTTCTTCCATCATCATAACCAGTACCAGGATATTCATATTCTTTATTTCTTAAAGCATTATCCATTACAATAAGTTGATTATTAACAACGCTACTATCCATTTCTTGCGGATCTCCTAGAGATTCTGTACCTATAAAGTTTCCACTTGTTCCCCGTCTATGATATTCTACAGGTCTTCCACTCTGGTAAATTTCTGTGTCTACTGCATGAGATATTTCACTTTTTATATGAATAGACATTTCTTTTTTTAGAGAATCATCAATTTGCTTTTTAATTTTTGCTTCGATGGTTTTTAATTGTTGAGCGAGACTAGCTATTATATTTCACCTGCCTTTGTATCCATCATATGGAAATATTACCCATGTCAATTTTACGGTGAATGGATAATTATATGTACTGTGCGTAGCACTACCTTTTCTATTAGTTGCCTAGTAGTAATCCTATATATTATCTATATACATATACTATATAATCATCTTATATAACTTATTAATTTCTCTAAATTGTTTATCAGGTAATATATTTTTTACTTCTATTTTAGTAAATAAATTTATAATACAATTATTATATTCTTCATTTAAATCTACTATATTATTTTTAATTATGTATTCATTTTTACTTTCATTATTTGTATTAATCTTACTATTACTTATAATATATTTATTAGGAAATTTTCTATATTTATTATAATATTGATTTCTTCTTGTTATAATTATATCTCCATCGTCTATTAATTCCTGTAAATATTTAGTAATAGTTTTATCAGATATTTTCACACTCTCCATGATCTGCTCATAAGTCATATAAAATTCACCATTCTTAATCGCATATCTCTTAGCATGAATAATCAAGGCATAGAATAATAATTTTTTAGGTTTTTCTTTATGCTTAAGAATCTCCATCATTTCATCTCTATTAATCGAAATATCTCTAACTTCACCTTTTATTCCTCTATTTTTATCATAAACAAATTTAATTATATTTTTAATATCTTTTAAATATTCACTTTCTGTTGCTTTATAAAAATCTCTACTTTGTTTAAACATCCATTCAATTAATAATTTCTCATTTTCCTCTTTACTATAACTTAAGTGATTATAATATCTAGCAATTTTCATTAAGGAATGATGTCTAGAACCTAATATAGTTAAACCATTTTCAATGAGATTTTCTATGTATTCAATAGTAAATTCTTCATCAATATATAAATTTTGTGAATTTGCAGGTTTTGATTTATTTTTTATTTCATTATTAAAAAATTCAATATTTTGTCTTTCTTTTCTTGATTGTTTAGCATTATCAAATACTATATCAAGTAATTCTCTTGGCAATTGATTAATTTCATATAAATATTCTATTGATTTTATAGGTTCTAAATTATTAATATTACAAAAATAACATTTCTTTTTAGTAACTTGATGGATACTTAATTCTAATTTTAAACCAAAATTAGGTTTTGGAAATAATTCAATTTTCTTTTTTAAATTATCTAATGTATATTTCCAGTCAATTTCTAAAACTTCCAAAGTATCATAATCAATAGAATAGTATAATTCCTCCATTATTAAATCATATAAAAATTCTATTTGTTTATAACTTACTACATTATAAAAGAATATTAAAACATGATAACCTTTCTTTCCAGAAAAACTTACATTTATATATTTATCTTCGATTCCATATTGCCTAAATATATTGATAATTTTATAAGTTACCCATTTTGCTATATTTAAATCTTCACCAAAATCAACATCAATACACATAAATTTAGTATGACTATGACAAAAAACACCTACAGTTTGTTTTGATTGTAGGTGTTTAATTAAGATATTTTTATTATCTTTTAAATTTCCCCATTCATCACCTTTCATCCGTTTATATTCTCCATTTGGTTGTTGCACAATGAAGGGATTGTAAACTGTTATATAGAGATTATACATACTCTCTGCTAATTTTTCGTAATCAATTTTTGATTTTTTAATATCTTTACACATTAATATATCTACCTCCACTTATTTAATTAACTTATGCGTTTATAGGATTTTAAAGCAAATTTTAATTCAGGACATTCAGAGAATTTCCAAAAAGTCCATTTATCTGCTGTTATTCCTAATCCCACATATTTAATTTTGCAAGTTTCAGTAAGATACTTCATAAGTCTAACGCTTGTACATATCATATGTTCCATATCTAATGCTTTTAATTGTTCTAATGTTAAGTTAATTCTTTTACACATAATATTTCTACCTCCTAAAATTTATATTAATATTTATTTTATCATTCTATCCCACTTCACTATCAACTCCAACTTCCATCAATCTTTTCTCCGTTATTTCAATTGCCCTTTCACTAATATCACAACCTATGTATTGTCTATTTAATTCTTTTGCAACTACCATTGTAGTACCACTACCCATGAAGAAATCTGCTACTATATCATTTTCGTTTGATGAAGATTTAATTATACGTTCTAAGAGTGATTTAGGTTTTTGTGTATCATATCCTACTTTTTCTTTTTGTCCTTTTGATAAATTCACAATATCATCCCATATTGAACCTATAGCAAACTTTGCTTCATCTAAATAATATTTTTTATAATCTCTCCCTGTTTTAGTTGTATAAATTAAATTTTCTTTTCTCATTTTTTCAATAGATTTTTGTGAATAATCCCCTAATGTTACTTTTTTAAATTTTCTACCATCTTTTTCTTTATAAATATACTCACGTAATTGATTATCTTTTAATTCTGTAGTGTATATTTGATTAAAAAATACTTTATTTGATTTTCCATACATTAATATATTATCATATTCTCTTGACCATTGTTTTGAAGTTTTCTTTGCTCCTTTTCCTACGGAATCACGTTTCCAAACAATCTCATTCCTAAAATTATCAAATCCAAATACTTCATCCATCAATACCTTCATGTAATGTACTAACCTATAATCCATATGTAAATAAATACTCCCACTACTCTTCAATACTCTATACATTTCTTTTACCCTTGGTCTATACCATTCAATTGCTTCTTGTGGAGTACCTAATTTATCATTATAGTCTTTAAATTTTCTACCTGTATTAAAAAGAATATCACAGTAAATAAGATTAATACATTCATTATCTAATTGATTAAGCAATTCTAAATTATCCATACAGTAAACTTTATTTAATTCAATCAAATAAAAATCACTCTCCTTTTAATTATTATATTTTTATTGTTTGTTGTTTATATTATACACTTAGGTTATGTGTTTGTCAATAAATTTATTTTAGTAATCTGTCAATAAGAATGAGAAATAAACATAAAAACTCACTCTTATTAAATATTTCTACTATTCAGTAACTTCAATCCCATCATTCTTAACCATATCTTTACTCAATCCACCCATAAAATTTTGTACTTTATTCTGACTAAAAAGTTCCTTCATCATATTAAGATTCTCTGGTTTAATCTTGTTCAAATTTTTTGTCATATTTGTCATCATCTTATTTAAACTCTTTTCATCTGGAATTTTTGAAATTAAATTATTTAATGTTTTAGCAATTACATTAGTTAAACTATTATTTAAATCTATTTTCTGTTTTAATTCATCATAAAGTAAATCATTAATAAATTCTATTTCTTTTTCATTTATATTTTCAATTATATAATCAAAAATATCATTTTGAATTAAATAATCATATTCTGCAATTGAATCATCCTCTGAAAACTCTAAATCTGTATAATTTGCTATTATTGAAATATCTTTAACTAAATTTTTATTAAAATAGTCTATTTTCATAATTAAATTTTCGTCTAGATCTATACAACCATTGATAATATTGTCTACTAACATCTTCTTTTCGATAGAAGAAATGTATGATTTTACTTTAATTAATTCATTTGTAATTATTTTATTATTTTGAGATAGTATTTCTTTTAACTCTTGTATTTTCATGTTTATAATTCCTCCGTTTTTTATTTTATTATTATATTTATTTATGTAAAATATTTAAAACATAAAAAAAGAATATAGAAAAATTCTATATTCTTAAATATTACTAATATTAAATTAACAATCAATCACTATCCATCTTAATCAATCCTAATTTAATTCCAGCAAATCTTACTCTACCAACAATACTATCTTCATTATCTTTCTCTATAAATTGGAATTTATCATTGTCTTTAAAAGACATATTT
>Ga0209318_1002005_pt1 | contig 11016 bp, 8 predicted proteins | sample RifGroE1_FD_183999 | JGI IMG/M metagenome (GOLD analysis project Ga0209318, IMG submission 183999) | Groundwater microbial communities from Rifle, Colorado, USA - Groundwater E1 (SPAdes) (version 2) | ecosystem: Environmental > Aquatic > Deep subsurface > Groundwater | place: Rifle, Colorado...
GAGCCAGAGCATAATTTCAAAAATTCCCACGAAAGTTCCCCTTATCAGTTCGTAGGGGAAATAAAGAGCGTAGGGAAAGAGGATATCCTTATCGCCGCGCATAATGCGATTTATCTTTCCGATTCACTGGAAGTTATCGGCAGAAACGGGATCGCCAAGATTTCCGTTAAGAAAATCATGGATGAGGACCGGAGGGAAATCGCTTCCGCCCACGGAGGACAGCAGAAACTTTTCCGTCTTAAAATCGGAAGATTGGGAGTGAAAAACAGGGAAGTTCTCGAGCCGATGTCGCTTCTTCGAAAAGTGGTCAAATGAAAGTATGAGGTGATATAATGGCAATATGGATTAATCAAAAATTAACACGTAGCACCGTCGACGTGCCCATTGAGTACCGATGATGTTATGGCAACGAATATGAAAATATCAGTAGCCGGACGAATCAAGGATGAGTCATTCGCGAAAGTGTCTTTTAAAGGAAAAAACGAAGAGGGTTGCGTAATCGTGGAAGGAAAAAATAGGACGCTGGAAATCAAATTGCCTGAAAAAATCAATTGGAGACAAGCAACGCTTATTCCCAGGCAAATCGTTTTTTTTGCCAAAAAAAACGGAATAAAAAAACTTGCTTTGGATTGGACTGCAGTGAAGGATTTGAAGTTGGGCGAAGAAAGTGCTGTAGCTGAGATTTTCGCCGTAAATTTCGAGATGGCCAATTACGAATTCGTTGCCTACAAGGAAACACCCAAGGAGGGGTGGAAATTCATTGAAGAAATTCTGATTATTGCTGACGGTAAGGCGGAAATTGAAAAAAGCATAAAAAGGGGCCAATTGATCGGAAAGGAAATAAATTCCTGTAGGGATATTTCAAATACGCCAAGCGGAGAGATGACGCCTGAAGTGTTGGCAAAGAACGCACAGGATGCGGCTAAGGGCACGGGAATAAAAGTTTCGGTGTTAGGAGAAGGGGATATGAAAAAAATGAAAATGGAAGCGGTTTTGGCTGTCGGAAAAGGCTCCAGACAGAAACCTAGATTCATCGTTATGGAATATAATGGCGAAAAGAAAGGTAAGCCGGTAGTTCTCATAGGAAAAGGTGTGACGTTCGATAGTGGAGGTATCAGTATAAAACCAGCGGACGGAATGCCTGAGATGATTATGGATATGTCAGGCGGTGCTTCCGTGATCCACACCGTTGTATTGGCGGCGAAGCTGGGGATTAAGAAAAGAGTGATAGGTTTGATTCCGGCCGTGGAGAACATGCCCTCGGGGGAAAGTTACCGACCTGGGGATATCATAAGATCGATGTCCGGTAAGACCATAGAAGTTGAAAATACGGATGCGGAAGGAAGGATTATTTTGGCTGATGCGAACACCTATGCTGAAAAATATGAGCCGGAATTGGTCGTTAACGTAGCCACTCTCACGGGAGCGGCTGTGGTTGCCTTGGGGGAAAGGGCCTCCGCTTTCTTCACTAAGGACGATAAATTGAAGGATTTGATTTCCGAAGAAGGAGAAAAAAGCGGAGAATATGTTTGGCAATTGCCGCTTTGGGATGAATACGAAGCGGAGATAAAAGGAAGAAATGCCGACGTTTGCAATACTAGAAATAGGGCAAATTCAAGATACGGAGGATCAATCCTGGGCGCTATGTTCATCTATCAATTCTCTAAGAATTTTCCTTCCTGGGTTCACATCGATATAGCTCCTAGAATGACAGCGACTCAAGATGAATTTTTGTCTGCCGGTGCGACCGGAACACCAATCCGCCTATTAATAAGATTATTGGAAAAATACTAGTTATGACATACAAGAAAACGACACTTAAAAACGGATTACGGATCATGACCATTCCGATGAAGGGGACCAAGACGGTGACGGTGACGGTCATGGTCGGAGTGGGATCTCGGCACGAAAGCGACAAGGAAGCGGGGCTTTCCCATTTCATCGAGCACATGCTTTTCAAGGGCACCAAAAAGCGGCCGGACACCCTCGCCATTTCCGAGGAATTGGATTCGATCGGAGGGGAGTTCAACGCTTTCACAGGCAAGGACAAGACCGGGTATTACGCCAAGGTGGACGCCAAGCATTTCGAAAAAGCGCTGGACGTGGTTTCGGACATGTATCTCAATTCCAAATTGGAGGAAGAGGAGATCAGAAAGGAGAGCGGCACGATCATTCAGGAAATCAGTATGTATGAAGACATGCCGATGAGGAGGATCGGGGACGAGTTTGAAAACCTTTTGTACAAGGGAAGCGCGCTCGGCAGGGAAATAGCCGGGGGCAAGGCGACCGTGGCGTCTTTTTCCAGGAAAGATTTCGTCCGCTATATGGACAAGTTTTATCTGGCCAGCGACACCGTGGTGTGCGTGGCTGGGAAGATGAACGAGGAAAAAGTCATCGCCAAGGTCAAGGAATATTTCGACGGGATGCGGGATGGCAAAAGGCCGAAGTTGAAAGCCGTGAAGGAATCCCAGAAAAAACCGGAACTGGTCATAAGGTATAAGAAAACCGATCAGACTCAATTGCTTGTGGGAACCAGGGCTTATCATCAAAGCCATCCGGACCGTTTCTCCCTTGGGCTTTTGTCGACGATCCTGGGAGCCAACATGAGCAGCAGGCTTTTTATCGAGGTGCGGGAAAAAAGGGGACTGGCCTATTATGTCCGCACCAGCGCGGATATGTACCAGGATTGCGGGTACATCGCGACCCAGGCCGGAGTGGAACATAAGAACCTAAAGCCGGCACTGAAAACCATTCTGGAGCAATACTCGAAAATAGCCGCTGAAAAAGTCGAAGACAGGGAGCTACAAAGGGCCAAGGATTACATCAAAGGCAAAAGCGTGATGGGGTTCGAAGCCTCCGACGAAGTCTCCATGTTTTTCGTGGAGCAGGAAGTGAGCAAAGAAAAAATCATGACGCTTGAGGATATCTTTGAAAAGATCGACGTCGTTACGGCCGAGGATGTCCAGCGCGTAGCCAAGGATGTTTTTCAAAATTCCAAGCTGAACCTGGCCGTCATCGGACCGCATAAGAACACGAAGGATTTGGAAAAGATTTTGAATTTGTAATACAAGAAGGAAGTTTATCTTTAAGAAAATAAAATGCTCGAAAAAAAGCCGCTGGAAATATCGATAGGCATAGTAATCAGGACCATTTTCGTCTTGTTGCTTCTTTGGTTGCTCTACGTGATCAGGGATATTTTGGCGCTCTTCTTTTTGTCCGTGATCCTGGCGGCTACGCTTGATCCGAGCATCGATTGGATGCACAAGAAAAAGATTCCCAGGACCCTGGGCGTTTTCATTCTGTACCTTCTGATATTCACGTTGGTTGGAACGGCGCTTTCTTTCTTGATACCGCCGATCATCAGCCAGTTCCAGGAATTCACCCAGAAGATCCCGACCTATCTGGAGGGCTTGAACAGGTTTTTCCAGGGCATAGAAAGCTATGCAGGATCTTACAATATCCAGCTTGATATCCAGGGATTTTTCACCCAGGCGTTTTCCGGGTTCGGCGGTTCCGAGGGAATATTTTCGAAAACGGTGGGCGTCTTCAATTTCTTCGTTTCGATAGTGGTGGTGCTGTCCCTCACTTTTTACATGCTTGTCAAAGAGGAGGGGATGAAAAAGTTCCTGGTTTCGGTCACCCCCGGCGATCATCAGGAATACGTCATTTTTTTGTTTGACAGGATCCATAACAAGATAGGAAGGTGGATGTTCGGTCAGCTTGCGCTGATGTTCATCATGTTCCTGCTCAGCTTTGCGGTGTTGCTCATATTCAAGGTGCCGTTCGCGCTGCTCTTGGCGGTCATGGTGGGTCTGCTGGAAATAATACCGTACCTGGGGCCGATAATCGCGGCCACGCTCATAACCATTTTCGGATTCCTGGTGTCCCCGTTGACCGGACTTCTGGTACTCGGATCGTTCACGGCCCTGCAACAGATCGAGGGCCATGTCATAGTCCCTCAGGTCATGAAGAAGGCGGTCGGTCTCAATCCGGTAGTCGTCATCCTGGTTTTGCTTATCGGAATAAAACTGGGAGGGATAATGGGCGCCATACTTTCCGTGCCGTTGGCGACGGTGGCCAGTATTTTTATCGGGGATATGATAGGAAAGAAGGAAGCCTAGCGATCTTGTCTTCGAATAATCGATACCGACCGGTACCGCGTTAAATAGGAAACATAATGAATGAGGCCTATGAGAAACTCCAAGGAAATTTCAAAAAACATCCTGGCCACCGTCGCATACTACGACGTTTTTTCCTATCCTCTGACTCCCTTCGAGGTTTGGAAATATCTTATGAATTCCGATTATTACGATGAGGGCAAGCGTTCCGATGTCGGTTTGCACGAAGTGCTGCATGAACTCAGGCAGGATCCGCTGATAAGGTTCATAGAGGAGAAAAACGGCTTTTATTTTCTTAAAGGGCGGCAGGACTTGGTGGAAGAGAGGATCATGAAATCGAAAATATCTTTTTCCAAGGCCAAGAGGCTCCAGGCCATGGTATCGCTCATAAGATGCGTGCCTTTCGTGAGGATGATCGGCATAACCGGCAGGCTGGCCATGAAGAGTGCCCAGCTAAAAAGCGATTGGGATCTCTTGATCGTTTTGGAATCCGGACATATCTGGATGGGCAGGACCTTGGTTACGCTGGTGACCCATCTGGTCGGAAAAAGGAGACACAAGAGCAAGATAAAGGACAGGGTCTGCCTTAATTATTTCCTGGCCAAGGGCAGCATGGAAATCTCAACCAAGGATCTTTATTCCGCCAACGAATATTTTTTCATGCAGCCGGTTTTCGGGTTTGAGACTTATCGTTCGTTCCAGTTGAAAAACCGGTGGATCCGGAGTATCAAGCCCCATTATATGCCGTCGGAAATAGAGCCGGTCAACATGGTCCATGACAATGCTTTTTCTGGGACCGTCAGATCTTTGGGGGAAAAGCTCCTAGGATTCGCTTTTCTCGAAAGGATATTGTGCGATCTTGAAAAGCGGAAAATAATGAGAAATCCCAAAACCCATCAGGAGGGCAGTTTTATCAAGGCTTCGGACGATGCCCTGGTGTTTTTGCCCGAACTCAAGGGCCCGCGGATATTCGATGAATTCAAGAAAAAAATAGAAAGCTTGGGATGAGTCGGAGGCTTGATTGGAGGGGTTTTTTGCTGTAGGATTGGGATAGGCGCGAAAGCGCCATAAACCTTTTGAAATAGCCATTAATATAGCTTTTTGCTTGACTTCTGGCCGCCATTTGCTAGATTAAGGCTTGTGGTGACCGGGTTTAAGCAGTAGGAATGAACTAAAATGAGATTTATTATCATTGCGCAGTTGGTAGTGTCGGTGCTTCTTATTATCTCGATCTTGCTCCAAAACAGAGGTAGCGGTTTGAGTACCGCTTTCGGAGGGGATTTCGGCGGATATTACACCAAGAGGGGAATCGAAAAATTCCTTTTCTACGGCTCCATAGTCCTGTCGGTCGCTTTCATGGTGCTGGCCATAGCCAGCGTCGCGACGACAGAAGGCTAATCATCTAACAGTAAAAATATCAGTACTAAAGATAAATTTAAGTTATTATTTCCTAGCAATTGGCTTCTCGTAAGCAAGATGCTCAGTTTCAGGGAGAAACTCCTGGTATCTTTTTTGACTTTGCTGGTCGTTTCCGCGACCGTTTTTTGGGGAAAAGTCATTTATTACGGTCTGACCGAACCCATAGCCAAATTCGGAGGGGAGTATACGGAAGGTGTCGTGGGGCAACCTATTTATATAAACCCGCTCCTTTCGCAGACCAGCGATGCCGATGCGGATTTGGTGGGACTTGTTTACAGCGGACTTTTCAAATATGGCAACGATGGGAAAATCGTGAACGATTTGGCGGAAGGATATGAAGTTTCCGAAGACAAAAAGGCCTATACGGTTTTCATCAGAAAGAACGCCAAGTGGCACGACGGCCAAAGCGTTACCGCCGACGACGTGATTTTCACTTTCAATATTCTCAAGGACCCGGCCTATAAAAGCCCATTGCGCCAGAATGGGCAAGGGGTGGAGGTCGCCAAGGTGGACGACTTCACAGTGAGGTTTGAACTTAAAAATCCCTACTTCGGATTTTTGGAAAATATGACCGTAGGCATATTGCCCAAACGTATCTGGCAGGACATCTCGGCCGAGAGGTTCTCGTTGGCGGAGAAAAATTTGAGGCCGATCGGTTCTGGTCCGTATATGTTCATGGATTTCCAGAAGGATTCCAGCGGCAATATCATCACCTATAAGCTTTCCGCTTTCAAGAATTATTATGGAGGTTCTCCTTACATATCCAGGCTCAATTTCAATTTTTATCCTGACTCCCAATCCCTCATAAACGCTTTCAATAAAAAGGAAGTCGCCGGAATCAGCAATGTCACGCCGGAGAAGCTGGGAGAATTGAAATCTTCGAAGGGGGCCGAGGTCAAAGAATTGGTGATCCCGAGATATTTCGCCCTGTTCATCAATCAGACGAAAAGCGTCGCCCTGGCTTATGATGAGGTCAGGAAGGCTCTTGCTATAAGCGTGGATAGGAAGGAGATAATCGACAAGGTCTTGGATGGGAAGGGTCTGCCCTTATATTCTCCGCTCTTGCCCCAGATGGACGGCCATGTGGATTTTTCCGCGGATTATGCTTATAACCCTGAGGAAGCCGGAAGGATCCTGGACGGGGCCGGTTGGGCTTTGAACCAGGAAAGCGGAGTCAGGGAAAAAGAAGGCGATAAGTTGGAATTTGAGATAGTGACTACCGATTGGCCGGAGCTCACGGAAAACGCCGAGCTTCTTAAAAACCAATGGGGGGAGATCGGGGCGAAAGTCGACGTGAAAGTGCTTTCGGTTTCCGATTTCCAGCAAAATTATATCAGGACGCGCGAATACCCAAGCCTTCTTTTCGGCCAGGCTTTGAGTTTCAATCCGGACCTCTATTCTTTCTGGCATTCTTCCAATAAGCGCGATCCCGGACTGAATCTCGCCCTTTTCGACAACAAAGACGCGGACGGGATTCTTGAGGCCGTCAGGCAGGAGACGGACGAGGGCAAGCGGGCCGAAAGCTACAGACAGTTGGAAAATATCATCAAGGAGAAAAACCCTGCGATCTTCCTTTACAGCCAATATTACCTTTATCCTATCAGCAGGTCGGTCAAGGGGATGGATGTGAAAAACATCAATTCCCCGTCCTGGAGATTCGCGGATATCCATAAGTGGTACATCAAGACGAGCAGGGTTTGGAAACAGGGTAGGGATTAGGTTCTAGGTTATCGGTCATAGGTTTAAAAATCCAAATTTGCGAATTATAAAAAGCCGCCTACTCAGGCGGCTTTAAATATTTTTCAAATCGAAAACCTAGAACCTAATCCCTAGAACCTGATATCAGTTTCCCGGCACGATCGTCTCGAAGGGCGTGTCCTTGCCGTAGGCTTTCGGACCGTAGTCATTGCAGTAGGCATCGATATTCTCCTTGAAATAAGGAGGTTTGGATTCTTGGATTTTTCCAATCAGGAAATACGTGAGGCACAGCATGGCTCCGAAGCTGGCGTTTTCTGGAAAATCGATTTCCCATCTGTGGCCGGGATGTCCGAAGAATTCATTTTTGCTACCTATGGAAATAACCAGTTCTTTTTCGGTGGGGATGACGAATTTGGCATGGCGGGCGTGGCCTTCGGGGAAAGCCCTGACGGAAACATGCGGTCCGAACAGTTCGCTCTTTTTAATATCGAGCATAGGACAGATATTGGAAAACCTGTCTGGAAGGACGAATGCATAGCCTTCATACTTATCGAAATTTTCCGGAAGCTCGATGTTTTGAATGAGTTTTTTTATATCATCCGCGCTTTCCTGCGTCGCGGAAAGTATCATGCCCAGATAGGTCGAGGTGTTATAGGTGTAAGGTTCTGCTATTTTCCTATATGTGAAAACTTCATCCGCGATTTTGGACGCGGAAGAATCCTGGCCGCAGGTGAGAAGCGTGGTCCTTAGCCCCTTCTCCTTGGCCAGTTCTGTTTCCCAAACGGAGTCCTTTTCGCCGGAAGCTGAAATGATAATGGCTTGAGTGATCAGGCCCTTTTCTATAGCCGGGCGGTATGATTCCATCATGCTTTTGAAGTTGCTCTCGTCTGCGAAGATCGCCGCTTTGTCGGAAAAAACGATCGTTCCGGTGTTATAGGCGTTACCGCTTCCGACAACGAACGGCAGGGAGAATTTCCCCAAATCCAGTTTCGGGGGATTGTTTTCAGAGAAGAAGTCCAGGGCTTCTAAAACTATCTTGTCCAGGTTAGTGATTTCCATATCTTTTTCCTTACTTTTTACGCCTTAATATTACCACAAAAGCCCATTTTTGGGTAAAAAGTGTTAGACAGGAGGCCCTTCCTTTGTATATAATAGGATAAGCCATTAAGATTGATTCATAGCTTTCACTCTAGGCAGTTTTCGGGAGGTTCCGGGAGACTGGCGGGGCAAGAAGCCCATTTTTTATGTATAGCGTCATTTTGTGCGGAGGATCGGGAACCAGGCTTTGGCCTCTTTCCCGCAAAACCTTTCCCAAGCAGTTCCTCAAGCTCTATAGCGACAAATCCCTGCTGCAGGAAACTTTTTCCAGGATGCAGAAGGTGATGCCGGCCCAAAACATCTACCTGGTGACGAACTACGACGGGTATTTCAACGTGTTCAACCAGATAAAGGAAATATACCCCGCCCTAAGAAAGGAGCAGGTCATCATGGAACCGATGTCCCTTAATACCGCCCCCGCGATCGCTTTGGCGCTTAAATACCTCGTCGAAAAGGAGGGCGTGAAAAAAGAGGAACCGGTCATCATCCTCCCTTCCGATCATTATATCGGAAAAATGGAGGCATATGCGGATTTGGTGAAAAAAGCTCTTGAAAATACCGGAGACAATATCGGAACCATCGGCATAACCCCGACCGCTCCGGAAAGCGGCTATGGCTACATCAGGAAGGGGGAACAGGGCAGCCCGTATTTCAAGGTGCTCGAATTCAAGGAGAAACCCGATAGGGCGACGGCGGAAAAATATATAGCAAGCGGCGAATATGTCTGGAATAGCGGAATGTACGTTTTCAGCGAGAAGACCTTCTCTGAAGAGCTGGGGAAACATGCGCCGGAAATATTCCCCGTTTATTCTGAAAAATATGACGATTTCGTGAAGGATTTCGGAAAGATCCCGTCCATCGCGGTAGATGTCGCGATTTCCGAGAAATCCGACAGGGTCGTGGTTTTCGAAGGCGACTTCGGCTGGAGTGACATAGGTTCGTTCGACGCTTTGGCTGACATCATCAACGGCAACGGCAACCAACAGAAGCGCCATATCCAGATCGATTCCAAAAACGTTTTCATGCATTCGTCTTCCGGAAAACTCATAACGGCGCTCGGAGTCGAGGATCTGATTGTGGTGGAAAACAATGACGCCATTTTGATCCAAAAAAGAGGCAGGAGTGAGGATGTGAAAAAAGCCGTGAATTATCTTAAGGAGAACGATTACAAGGAAGTGGATCATAGCGTCATGGGACATAGGCCTTGGGGAAAATATGAGGTATTGGTGGATGACAAAAACCATAAAGTGAAGAAGATCACCGTCTATCCGGGAGCGACGCTTTCGCTCCAATCCCACAACAGGAGAGCGGAACATTGGGTCGTGGTGAAGGGAATGGCTGGAGCTATAAACGGGGACCAGGAATTGATCTTGAGGGAAAATGAAAGCACTTATGTCCCGATCGGAGCCAAACACCGTCTTTCCAATCCGGGCAAGGAGGAATTGGAAATCATAGAAGTCCAGACCGGGGATTACCTGGAGGAGGATGATATCGTGCGTTATGATGACGTTTACGGTCGGAACAAATAAGCCGGGAATTTGTGGTCGGCCCTGGACAAATTTGCCGTTTGGGTGTATAATGGATTTATAGGATAAAACTTCGCTTAGATTTGCTTTATTTAAGCTATTTTACTTCTTTTTTGTTTGTAAAAACAGTCTTTTTGACTCAAATTTCCCTTTCCGGGGAAATTTCTTGGAGCCTTATTTCGTATTAAAGGTGAGTTAGGAATCTTGTCTTTTGCTGGCAAAGAACCTCCCAAGGTTCTCTTGAGGGGATAGAGGCTAAAGCCGAAGTGGTGAAATTGGTATACACGCATGCTTCAGGTGCATGTGGGAGTAATCCTGTGGAGGTTCGAGTCCTCTCTTCGGCACAATACGGCCAAAATTTTCCGTTGGACTTGAACGGGAAAGGGGTCGGGAAAACGGGAGTTTTCCCGCGGTGGAAGTATTGAAACCGCAAGGTTTCAAAGAGCGAAGCGAGTGAGATCGTCCTCTCTTCGGCACATCGAAATTATTTGCTTCAAGTCTTCCGTTATTGAAGGCAAGATACATTATCTGATTGGCGCATTGCCGGCCCGACGGATATTGGATATATTCTGACACGATAAAGTCCCTTCCCTAAGGCGTGATCAGTTGTAAGCATATCGATGACGATAATTTAGTAATAAATAATCAGCAAAATAAGAATCATAAGAGCAGTTTTTCACAATTCTAACAATTAAAATATTTGTGAAGCATAACCGCTGATAATAAAAAAATATGACAGAGAAAAGACAGACAAGCGGCCAGGCCGCAAAAACCAACCGACCAGCGCACGGCAACAAGCCGCGCAGGCAGGATGGAAAACATCGTGCCCACAAGGGTACGCCGGGAAACACCCTTTCCGGAGGAAAAAAGAAATTCAATCCTAAAAACGCTCCCCAGGACAACCCTAAGAGCGATCATCTTCGCATAACCCCATTGGGAGGAAACGAAGAAGTCGGAAGGAACATGACCGTTTTCGAATACGGCGGGGACATCATAATCCTGGACATGGGAATACAGTTCCCGGAAGAGGACATGCCGGGAATCGATTACATCATCCCGAACATCAGCTGCCTCAAAGGCAGGGAAAAGGATGTCAGGGGAGTGGTCCTAAGCCACGGGCATCTTGACCATATCGGAGCGGCTCCGATACTCCTTCG
>Ga0209318_1002006_pt1 | contig 11008 bp, 9 predicted proteins | sample RifGroE1_FD_183999 | JGI IMG/M metagenome (GOLD analysis project Ga0209318, IMG submission 183999) | Groundwater microbial communities from Rifle, Colorado, USA - Groundwater E1 (SPAdes) (version 2) | ecosystem: Environmental > Aquatic > Deep subsurface > Groundwater | place: Rifle, Colorado...
CAAGGCATGAATGGTATATGACAAGTGAAGAAATGCTTAAATATGGATTAGTTGATGAGATTATTTAAATTTAGAGTAAATTTAATAATATATAATTAAATACATAATTTAAAGGAGAATTTAATAAAATAACCAAAACCAAAACCAATAGTATAAATACACATATAAATAGACTATCACTTACTAAAATTGCTGATATTATAGATGATCATATTGCATCGGAAACTAATTTGCTTTTTGTTGCAGATAAAGATTTAGCAGAATTTATTTGTAATTATGTGTTAGAAGAACATGATATGATTGACGATGATATGACATTAGAAGACAATATCAAAGAATATTATGTTAGTCTATATTTTACAGATGAGCAAGATTATTTCTTCTGTGAAGATGCAAGAGGCAATAGCGGTGAATATAAATTAAGTGATATAGATGATGAATTGATAAATTATTTTATTTTTAATGATATGGATAAAGAAACTGCTTTTGATAAATTAGTTAGTGAAAATGGTACTTGGTCTTGGAATGAGGTTGAAGTTAGTAATGAAAATCCTTATGAATATACTGATTGTGAAAAATGCAATGAAATCGATAATTGTTTAGAAAATGGTAAATGTTGTAGGGATTGTGATTGTGGAGATGATGAAAGAATTGAAGGATTTGATTATGGCGAATTGTTAGAAATGTTTACATGTAGTGTTATGGATGCTGGTAAAGATTTTCAATTAGTTAGGGAAATCTTAGATGAATTTGCCGATATTTTCATTCCAGATTATGATGAGGATGAATTTGAAATAACTGAAGAAGATGAATTAAATGAATGTAATTGTGATGAATGCGAATGCTGTAATGATGAAATTTCTGATCAGCAAATTGAAGAAGTTAAACTTATTACTTCATATGTAAAAGATGTTTTGGAAACTGAAGGTTGTCCAAATTGTATCTTTGATTTATTATCTCAAATTTATTTTATTGGTAAGGAAGTTGGATGGGATGATTGTAAGGAATATGTGAAGGAAATTTTGGATTAGTAGAGATTGGATCTAAGAATTTCATAGGTGTAGAATCCCAACAAAGAAGTTATATAGTAGTCGAAGGACAATTAAATAATAAGGTAGATTGAACTATGCTGATTTGTTTTGATTGGTTAGCATAGTTTTCTTGTGCTTTATTAGTTAGTATAGAAGTGAGATTTGGTTGTGATTTTTTAGGTTAGTAGTTAAGATTATAAATATAATAATTTTATAATATAATAATTTAATTATTTTTATTTTAGAGAATACGATTTTAGGGTAGCTCCCTATTCTCCTGTGCGTATTCTCTTTTTATTTTTTTATAAGGTAAACACAGGAAAACAAAATATACAGGAGGATGATTAGAAATGAATGAAGAAATTAAATTAAAGAAATGTAGTAAATGCGGTGAAGAATTTCCTGCAAATACAGATTATTATTTTAAAAGAAAAGGAAATAAAGATGGTTTTGACAATAAATGCAAAAAATGCCAAGGATATAATTTTACTAATAAATTAACTAATAATATAAAAGAAGGTTATAAATTTTGTATTAAATGTAATAGAGAATTACCAATAGATATTAAATATTTCCCACCAGATAAAATGTGCAAAGACGGATTACGGAATGTTTGTCGTGAGTGTGGTAAAGATGGACATTTTATGGAAGATGGATATATCCCTAAACAATGGTGGTCTAAAGAAGATGAAGAATTATTTATAAAAGTTTACCCTCATTTTACAAATGAAGAATTAATAGAATTATATTTTAAAAAAGAAACAAGTAAAAGTTTAACAGACAAGGCATATAAAATGGGTAAAATAAATAAAACATATGAGACATCTAAAAGAGCAGATAAACAACAAGGATTAAAATTAGCAGGAGAAAATAATTATAATTTTGGTAAACATTTGTCAGAAGAAACAAGAAATAAAATTTCATTATCAAGAAAAGGCAAATATATCGGAGAAAATAATCCTTTGTACGGTATAAAATGGGATTTAAATGACAAAAGAAGAAAATTAGTTTCAGAAAGAAAGAAGGGTATATGGTCTGGAGATAAAAATCCAAGACACATCAATCCTTTAAGTGGTGAGTTAAATGGCAGATGGCAAGGTGGAATAAAACAATTGTATTATGATTTACGAGATCATTTACAAGAGTGGAAAAAATCTTCTATGGAAGAATGTAATTATAAATGTGTATTAACTTTTGGTGAATTTGATAATATTCATCATTTATATAATTTTAAAAATATAGTTTATGAAATATTTGAAAAACTAAATTTACCTATACATCAAACAATAGGTGAATATTCAGAAGATGATAGAAATGATATTTATAAATTATTAAATGAATTACATATTTTTTATGGAAATGGTAAATGTATTTGCAAGCCATTCCATAAACTTTTTCATGATACATATGGGTATACAAAAAATACTAGTGAACAATTTTATGAATTTGAGAAAAGATATAAAAATTTTGAATTTGATTATTTATTGGATAATAAATATAAATATTGCAATGTTTTAAAATTAATTAGTTAAGGAGTGTGGCGTTTATTCCTAGAGTTAAAAAAACTGTGGCAACTACGCCACAACCTAAAAAAACTAGTGATGATAAGATTACTATTCGTTGTCCAATGTGTGGGCAAGAAAAGACAGTATCAAGTCATTACAAAAGCAATTCTCCACTATATGCAAACAATTATGAACATTCTGTATTTTGCAAACAATGTATTTGGAGTACATATGATACATATTTTAATATTCTCAAAGATATTAAAAAATCTATTTATATAACTTGCATGAAATTTGATATACCTTTTAGTGAAGGTGATTATGATGGAATGGTAAAACAGTTAGTCAATGATAATTCTACACATCCAATGAGAATTTATATGACTAAGGTTAATTCTTTAGGATCTATAAATAATGGACTAACAGGATTTGATCCAAAATATTTATTTAAACAAGAGAATAATAAAGGAGAAATAACTGATGCTCTTACACTTGAGGTAAAAGATTTAGAATATAATATTAAATTAACAGAACAAGATTTACAAATTAAAAATGATGTTATTAAACTTATTGGATATGATCCTTTTGATGGATATTCTAATTTTGATCAAAAATTTTTATATAACGAATTAATTTCTTATTTAACAGAAGATACATTAGAAGATTCTTATTTATTAAGTCAAATTTTACAATTAGTAAATAATAATAATCAGGTTAGAAAAATAGATTTAGTTATTGCTAGTTTAAGCAATGATACTAAATCATTAATTTCTAATCAAGGAGAAATAAAAAACTTATCTACAACAAAAAAAACTATAGTAGATAATACTGATAAAATTGCAAAAGAAAATTCTATATCAGTAAAAAATCGTGGTGATAAAAAAGCAGGAAAATCTACTTTAACTTACATGATGAAAAATTTAAGGGAATTAGGTTTTGAAGATGCTGAACATGATTATTATGATCATATGAAAGCTACTGGTATGAAACATACTGCTGATATAAGTAATAAGAGTATTTTAGAACAATTACAATTTGATGAAAATGATTATGTATCAATGTTAAAAGAACAAAGAGAAATAATTCAAAAGTTACAAGAGAAAATTGATGATATCGAAGAGGAAAATAGGCAATTACATGTAAAAATAGATAAAATATAAATATATTTATTTTTATTAATAAAGGGGGTGATTCAAAATTAAAACATCAACGTCTCGAAAAAATATTTTATTAAGTTCTAGAAAACAAGAATTATATAAACAAAATGCTGAAATTATAAAATTTTACAGAAGAAATCCTGTAATCGCTTGTGAAGATTTATTAGGTATAAAACTTATGGATAGTCAAAAATATTTGCTACAAATGTCATGGAATGCTACAAATATAGTATGGTGTTGCTCTAGAAACTTTGGTAAATCGTTTCTTGGAGCAATTTTTATGCTATTAAAAGGTATATTATTTGAAAATCAAGGAATTTATATAGTTAGTTCTGTTGGTTCACAGTCACAGGAAACACATAATAAAATTGAAGAAGTTGTATTAAGAGTAGGGCAAACATCTAACTCTATTGCTTCTTTAAAAGATATTGCACAATATGAAATTGTAACATCACCTGCTTGCAAAACTGGTTTTGTTCATGCACAAACTGGTTATCGTGTAGAATTTTATAATGGCAGTGAAATATTTACACTAAATGGTAAACCAGACAATAATAGATCAAAAAGAGCTACGTTGGTGTTTTTCTGAAGAAATTTGATGAAGCAGGTTTCTCTTCGGATGAATTAATAACCATTTGTGAAGCATTTGCTACACAAGATACAAACTTTATAACTTCAACTGAGGAAAATTTTAATATAAAAACTTTGCGAAAAAAAACACCTACTCAATTAATATATGCTTCTTCTGCAAGTGATGTAGATAAAATATTTTATAGAAAATATCGTGATTTTGCAAAACAAATGTTTCTAGGAGATCGTAATTATTTTTGTGCTGATATTCCATGTGATATTCCATTAAAACCATTGATTGATGGGAAACCAGCACCTCCATTATTGCAACAATCAAAAGTTGATAGTGCTATGAGAGCGAATAGAAGTAAAGCCGAACGGGAGTATTATAATCGTTTTCAAAAAGATGGCGGAGAAAGTCAAATTATAAAATGGGGACAAATTAGAAGAAATGAAACTATATTGATCCCTGAATTATATCATATAGATGGAGGAAAATATGTAATAGCTTTTGACCCTGCTAGGTCTAGTGGAGATAATTCTATTGTTACAGCTATGAAATTAATAGAAGATGAAAATATTGGTTGGTATGGTGAGATAATTAATTGTACTAATTTAATTGATATTGGAACTAAAAAAGGATATAAAATGAGTACACCAGATCAAATTAAATTTTTAAAAGAAACTATACTTAATTATAATGGAAAAGCACCAGATTATGAAAATATTATGGCATTACTTTTAGATCCTGGTAGCGGTGGTGGTGGAGTTACAGCCTATGGTGATAATCTGTTGGAAGATTGGAAAGATAAAAAAGGTATTATACATAAAGGATTTTTAGATCAAGATTATGATTTATATGAAGGGTATAAAAATAAATACCCTAATGCTAGTAATATATTAAAATTTTTATCACCAAATAAACTTAGAACTCAAATGGTTGATGAATTTATAGAATTAATGGGATTAGATTTAATTAAATTTCCAAAAGAATATGATGGTAAAGGGTACATAACTATTTCTGAAGTTGATATAAAAGGTGAATCTAAATTAAAAAATAAAAATTTAACAATAGAAGAAGAAGTATCATTAATAAATTTAGATATTTTAAAAACTGAAATAACATCAATTCATAAATTTGAAAATGCAGAAGGTACTTCTAAATCTTATAAACTTTCAAAAGAAAAAGAAAATAAAATGGGTGATGACCGTTTTTATACTATTATAATGCTTTCACACTTCTTATATGATTTAAGAAGAAAACATATTACTGGTAAGAAAAAAAATACAAACATCTCCCCATCATCATATTTCGCAATAGCAAATAAATCATCAAGAGCAAGACGATAATATAATAATACGAAAGGAGGTTTTCAGTGGACAACAATCAAAACCTCTCCCCTACCTTATTCTCATTAAAGAAATCATGGGATTCAGCTAAAAACTTTTCCCTTTCAAGAATAGGTGGTTTATTTAAAAATAAACAAAAAAAATTAAAAAATGTAACAATAGATAAAATAAAATTATGGCTTGCTAATCCACAAAAATATCAAAATGAGATACTTGATCTATCAGATAACCTATATGCACCTGAAGGTATCTATAAAGTTTTAGTAAATCTAACTACAAATATGGCAACATTAGATAATTATCTTCAACCTGATTTTTATACAATGCAAAAATTAAAAGAAGAGATTGCTAATCAAACTTCAAAAGAAATGTCTGAAGAAGAATCTCAAGAAATAGTAAACAAACTTCTAAAAAATTTTAACAATGAATTCAATACAGTCAGAAAATATATTGATAATATAGATATAAAAAAAACAGGACGTAGAATTATAGAAAGTTTAGTTAGATATGGTGCATATTGTGGTTTTGAAAAGAATGATGGTAATTTCCCTTATCTATGGGACTTGCCTATAAAATATGTTAGATTATATTCAATAAAAAATGGACAATTTTCCGTAGAATTTAACTTCAAATATTTTGAAGATTTAAATAGGGATAGTGAATTATCTGAATTTGCATGGAGTATTTATCCTGATGAATTTAAAATATTATATAATAAATATAAAACTAATTCAGATAGATTAAGATATCCAGAGTGGCAACCTTTACCTAGTGATAAAGTATGTTGCATTAAATTAGGTGGAGATAACGATACATTCTTTTTGCCATTGTATAGTCAATTGTTTACTGAGTTATTTTTATTAAATGATTTAGTTGATGAAGAGATTGAGAGTTCGAGAGATCAAAAATTAAAAATGGTTTCCATTAATTTTCCAACAGATCAGGACAGTGGCATACCTCTCGTAGAACCAGATGTTGTGTCATCTTGGGTTTCTGCTGTCGCAGCAAATTTGCCCGATTCTGTATGCGTGGTCGGTAGTCCTTATAAATTAGAAGAAATTTCTTTTAAAAGTGTACAAAATGAAAAAGAAAATTTAGCAGAATTTACTAAATCAATGGCATATATGCAAGCTGGAGCGAATCCTCTTTTACTAGGAGGATCTTCCACTAATTCTTCTGTAGGAATAACTCAAAATTTAGTATATATTCAATCTATAGTTTTCAGTATGTTAGATAAAATACAAAGTTGGTTTAACTATCGTATTAGTAATATTAACCTTAGAAAGAAATATACTTTTAAATTAAATATATGGAAAACAACTTGGTATAATCAACAAGAAATTTTTGACAGAGAATATAAATTAACTTCTATTGGTGGATCATTGAATGTTATTACTAGCATTAATGGACATAACGCAGATGACTATAATAGCACATTGGACTTTGAGAATCTAATTAAATCAAAAGACGCATGGCGACCTCCTCTAAATATGAATCAAGGTTCAAATTTAGATGACAAAGGTGGCCGTCCAAAAACAGATGACCCCTCTGATAATACCATAATCTCGCAGGATAAAGAAAATAACAACAGATAATTTTTGTGGCTAGGTAGTGCAGACCGAAAAGGAGTTCCCTATTCCCTGCCACTTTATAATATACTAGGGATTTCTATATGAAGGGAGATATAATAATGAGCAATAAATTAAATATAGAAGATATTCAAACATATCTACAATCTTTTGGTTATGAATTAATTAGTAAAGAATATGTAAATATTAGAGAAAATATTATTATAAAAGATAATAATAATTATTATTATAAAATTAGTTTAGCAGATTTTAAATATGGCGTAAGACCTAAGTTTGTTCATTCAGCAAATCCATATTCTATTTATAATATAAAATTATATTTAAAAAACAATAAAGATAATTTTAAATTATTATCTAGTAAATATGAAAATGAAGATTCTAATTTAGTTTTATGTGATAATGAAGGGTATTATTATTCTTTAACATGGAGAACACTTAAAAAGAGCAAAAATCATGCAATTGTTGGCAATAATAATATATATTCGACATATAATATAAAACTATTTATAAAGAAAAATAAACTTGATTTAAAATTGCTTAATAAATTTATAAATTATAAAGAAAAATTAATTTTTATAGATAGTAACGGATATATTTATACAAGAACATGGAATGATCTAAAAAGGTTAAATAATTTTCATATAGCAGATAAAAGTAATCCTTATTCAATTCAAAACATTAAACTTTGGTGTAAACTTAATAATAAACCTTTTGAATTAATTAGTATTAAATATAATAACAATTTAGAATATCTTAAATGGAAATGTTTAAAAGATGGTTGTGAAGAGTATTTTAATTCATCTTGGAGTAATATTATGAGTGGTAATGGTTGTTCTTATTGTGCAGGTAAACAAGTAGGTGCCTCTAATTGTTTAGCAACTAAATTTCCTAAATTAGCTTCCGAATGGCATCCGACATTAAATGGTAATCTTACACCTTATGATATTACTTGTGGTAGTGAAAAATATATTTATTGGAAATGTAAAGATTGTGGTCATGAATGGGAAGTAACACCAAATAATAGAACTTCTTCTAGCACTGGTTGTCCTGAATGTAATAAATCTAAAGGAGAAAAAGAATGCAAAAGAGTTTTAGTTTCTAATAGTTTTATTGAAATTTCACAAGAAAATTATGAAAAATTATCTGAAATAGAAAATAATAATAATATATATTTTATTCCACAAATGAAATTTGATAGATTGCTAGGTTTGGGAGGTTGTTTACTTTCCTATGATTTTCACATACCAAAATTAAATCTTATAATAGAATACGATGGTGAATATCACTATATGCCAATTAGAAAATATAAAAATGAACCAATGAAAGATGCAGAAGAAAGATTTAAAAAACAACAAATCCATGACCAATTAAAAAATGAATATTGTAAAAAACACAATATAACTTTATTGCGTATCCCCTATTGGGAATTTGAAAACATTGAATCTATTCTTTCTAAAGAATTAAATATTCGATTAAATAAATTAAATAAACTACAAAAAGTATCTTAAAGGAGGTATCATAATTTGTCCTTCATATACTGTTTTGATGAACAAGAAAAACGTAAACTTAATAAAGAATTAAAGTTATTTCAGGAATCTAAAATTGATAATAAACAATGTTGGATTTTTATTATTGATACTAATAATAAATTTAATTTTAATCAAATTGATAAAAGCAAATGTGTTGTCAGTAATAAATTAATGTTTTAAAAAATTATCAATAAAGGTGGTGAAATATGAATAAACATTCTAGTTTAAAGGTGAAATTTAATAATGATTTTGTACAAGTTAATAATTCTGAATTTGTTGAAGGTACTGCTTTAATTGCATATCAAGGAGATAATAGAAATTTATCTGATATTACAGAATTAGCATTTACCAATGCAATGCCTAGTTTGTCATTAATACCTATAGTTGGTAATTGGTTGCCTGATAAACAAAATTTCGGTGGACATGATATTGCAATTGAATGGCAAGGCAATACTCTAGTATTAAAAGATAAAACTGTTCCTTATGGTGTAGTAAAAGAAAATCACAATGCACAATGGATTGAACTTGATGATAATGGAGTAATACATAAATATCTTCAAGCAGATGTTGTACTTTGGGCAGGTAGGTATCCAGAACAAATACAAAAGGTCATTGATGATGGAATTAATCAAAGCATGGAAATTTCAGTAAGTGATTTTTCAATTAAAGAGAGTGGAAACTTCCAGATAAATTCATTTGAATACTCTGCACTTTGTTTACTTGGAAAAGATATAAATGAGAATGGAGAAATCGGTGAAAATAATGTAGATCCTTGTTTTGAACAAGCATCAGTAGTAGTAAATAAATATAATTTTAATGAACAATTTAAATCTCAGTTTAATAATTTGCTATTTGAATTTAATAATCAAATTAGCAATTTAGTTAACACTTCCGTTGAAGGAGGTGATAAAAAAATAATGACAAATGAAGGAGGTAATGATATGGAAGAAAAAATTAAACTATTGGAACAGTATAATCTTACTTTAGATTCTTTTAATTTTAACATAGAAGAATTTTCTATCGAACAATTAAAAGAAAAGATTAATGAACATTTTGCTCTATTAGCTTCTCAAAAACAAGAAGAAATTGCAAACGCTTTAAGAGTAGAAAAGTTTAGAGATAGATGGGGAGATGAATGTTCAAAGTATTCTTATACAGAACACAATGATACCGAAGTTTTTGCTTATGACAGACAAGAAAATTGGAATTTATATGGATTTATTTATACTATGAGTGGAGATAAAGTTATTATAGATTTTGAATCCAAAAAAAGAAAGAAATTTGAAATAGTTGATTTTGTTGAAGGTGATATGGTATTTGAATTATTCCCAAAAGAAGCAGTTGAATATGAATTATTAACAAAAGAAAAAGAATTACAAGAAAATTTTTCTATTGATAAAGAACTTGCTATTAAAGAAATTCAAGATAAATTTGATGTACAGCCTGAAATTGGAGAATTGAATTTAAAAATATCTGAATATGAATCAAATATTGTTTCGTTAACTGAACAATTTAATTCTGTAAATAGTGAGAATGAAGTAATTAAATCAAAAATTGAAACTATTCAATCAGAATTCAACTCTCTTAAAACAGAAAATGAAACACTTATTAATTCAAATGAAATTCTTACTCAAACCAACTCCACTCTTCAAGAGTTTAGAACCAACATAGAACAACAACAACAAGAAGCATTTGAAGCACAACAATTACAATTAAAAACAGAATTAATTGAAAATTTCTCTAAAGTATTAACTGTTGAAGAAATTAAATCAATAGATGACAAAAATTTATCACTTGAAGATATGGATAAGGAATTTAAACTTATGTTTGCTTCTAAAGAATTATCTACAAAATTTGCAAAGAAAATTAAGAAAACTGAAACAGAGATTCCAATTTTTAATTTTTCAATTAAGAAAAAAGAAGATTGGACTTCATTAATACCTAAGAAATAATAAAATAATAAATTAAATTTAAGGAGGAATTAACTTATGGCTAATGTAAATAATGTAGCAACTGGAAGGTATGGTATTGTAAATTTAAGAAAAGTAGCAGGTGTTAAAACAGGTGAGCATAACATTCAATATGCTTTAAATGCAACTGATTTTGCAAATACTGCTTGTCAAAATGGTTTCCTTTTAGAAGAAGAGCACTATACAAAAACTCTTGGTTTACCTGCTAATAATACTGTAAGAGTTGGTTTAGTAGCATGTGTAGAAAAAATGTATGATGAAAGTGATATGTCTTTAGGTAATTTTAGATTAAATTTAAATGAATTTT
>Ga0209318_1002010_pt1 | contig 10959 bp, 8 predicted proteins | sample RifGroE1_FD_183999 | JGI IMG/M metagenome (GOLD analysis project Ga0209318, IMG submission 183999) | Groundwater microbial communities from Rifle, Colorado, USA - Groundwater E1 (SPAdes) (version 2) | ecosystem: Environmental > Aquatic > Deep subsurface > Groundwater | place: Rifle, Colorado...
CTGAGGGATCTACTAGATCAGATGTTAGGGATGAATCCGGAAAAGATAATGGACCTACTAACCAAGCAGGGACCGGACGAGTGGACACCGTGGATAACGCTGCCGGAAATGACACAACTAAGAACAGCAGCGGAAACAGCACAGTACCTACTGGAAAGAACGGCGAGCGCACTGGAAATGTAAAGGTAGAATCTAAGAAAGATAAAAAGACTACCGAAACAGAGTTAACCGATGCCGTATTTTCTCAGTACACACCCCAGAAGTTAAAAATTAAAGGCGCAAAAGAGCACCCAGGCAAATTAGCGCAGAGTTCAGCAATGGCGGCGGTAGAACCTCCTACGCCGACATACACACCTAATTTACCGCAAGAGGTAATAGATGAAGGTAAATTGTCATTGCCTCAATTAGAAGCAGTTGTGTATGCAGGGCAAGCGCACGAACAAGTCCTTCCTGATGGAAATAGGAGGGGCTTCTTTATTGGGGACGGAACGGGTGTTGGCAAGGGTAGGGAAATATCTGGAATTATTCTTGATAATATGCGTCAAGGACGTACTAAGGCAGTATGGATTAGCAAGAACTATGATTTATTCAAGGATGCAATAAGGGATTATAGTGGCGTAGGTGGAGATTCGAGTAAGCTATTTAGTCTAAATAAAGTTAAATCGGGAACGGCAATTAAGCAAAAAGACGGAATTGTGTTTACTACCTATGACACATTGGGCAGAGGCGCAAACCTTAATCCGCAAAAGAGGACTTCTGATAAAATTCCAGACAATTCAAGGTTTATGCAATTAGTAAACTGGTTAGGAAAGGACTATGATGGAGTTATTGCCTTTGATGAAGCACACCAGATGCAGAATAGTATGCCGAGAAAAGGCAAGATGGGCAAAAAAGAAGGGGCAGACAGGGCATTAGCAGGAATTGAATTGCAGAAGTTATTACCTAACGCCAGAATTGTCTATGTCTCTGCTACGGGAGCTACAGAGGTTTCTAACCTTGCATATGCTGATCGCCTTGGATTATGGGGTAAGGGTACTGCATTTGCGGATAAGAATGACTTTGTGACAAAGATTTCAGCAAGTGGTATAACTGCAATGGAGGTCGTTGCGAGAGATTCAAAGGCCGTTGGTGCTTATCTATCCAGAAGTCTTGATTATGAAGATGTTACCTATGGCACTTTAAGGCATGACCTAACAGAAGAACAAACAGAGATATATGACACTATGGCTTTAGGGTGGCAGACCGTTCTTCAAAACCTCAATAAAGCACTTGAAGAAACAGGACAAAGCAAAGATGGAAACGCTAAGAGAAATGCAAAAAGTAGGTTCTGGAATACACAGCAGAGATTTTTTAATCAAATTCTTACCTCTATGCAGATGCCTTCTGTCATAAAGGCAGTTAGAGAAGATTTGGCTAATGGAAATGCTGTGGTGATGCAGTTAGTTAATACCAATCAGGCCGCATTAAATAGACAGCTATCAAAAATGGAATCTGAGGATGAATTGGATGATTTAGATTTAACCCCAAGAGAAGCATTAATGGGTTATATTCAAAAGTCATTTCCTGTTCAGCAATATGAGGAATATACTGACGAGGACGGAAACTTAAAATCAAGACCCGTATTCGACAGCGAAGGAAATCCAGTAGAGAACCAGGAAGCAGTAGCAATGAGAGAAGAATTGCTTGATAAAATTGGCTCAATGAAGGTTCCGTCAGGTCCGCTTGAGATTATCTTTAATGAATTTGGATCAAATAATATTGCAGAAGTTACCGGCAGAGATAGAAGGGTTGTCAAAACAACTGATGAATACGGCAATCCAAAGTCAATAATAGAAAAGTTATCTGAAAGCACAATTGAAGCTGATGTAGACGCTTTTCTTGATGATAGAAAGCAAATACTTATCTTCTCTGATAAGGGCGGTACAGGTAAAAGTTATCACGCCTCGCTTGATGTTAAAAACCAGAGAAGAAGGATTCACTATCTTATTCAAGCAGGTTGGAAGGCTGATGCTGCCGTTCAAGGTTTTGGTAGGTCACATAGAACTAACCAAGCAAATGCACCTCATTATGTTCTTGTTACTACTAACCTTGATGGTCAAAAAAGGTTTATTTCCTCAATTGCTCGCAGACTTGACCAATTGGGCGCATTAACGAAAGGTCAGAGGCAAACAGGTAGTCAGGGCATGTTTACTGCAAGCGACAACCTTGAAAGTGAAATTGCAATGGATTCTTTGCAGCACTTCTATAGGTCGTTGGCTGATGATAAAATAGATGGACTTGAACCGAAAGAGATATTTAGTAAGCTAGGTTTAGAAAGCATGCTTGACGATCATGGAAATCTAAAGGAAGATCCGGAATTGAGGAATATAACAAAATTCCTTAACAGGATACTATCTCTCGAATCGTCACTACAAAACAAGGTATTTCAGACATTTTCGGGAATACTTGAAACGGCGGTTGAAATAGCAGACAAGAACGGTACTCTGGATAAAGGCTTAGAAAACCTAAAGGCCGATAAAGTTGAAGTTACCGACGAAAAAATAGTTTATACCGATAAGTCAGGAGCAGAAACAAAGTATATTGGACTTAATTTAGGTAGCAAGATTAAACCTAGACCATTTGGTAAAGTCAGTAATCTGCACAACTTGCTTGGCATATACAAAAATACCAAAAGCGGCAGGGTTTATGCTGTTGTTAATACAGGCACACTTACTACTCTTACTTCCGGTGGAGTTGATTCCAATTATAGGGTTTACGGTCAGGCAATGGATAACATAACTACTACCACTAAAAGAGAGTTCGAGAGAGGTAATTGGGAAAAGTTATCCGAGGAAGAAGCGGAAAACGCATGGAATGAGCAACTTGACAAACTTCCTGAGTATCGTTATAGGAGCGAACATCTTATTACCGGGGCATTGTTGCCGATATGGGACCGCTTGCCGGAAGGTAGGGTTCGGGTTATTCGCGTATTAACCGATGATGGACGTATCCTTCTTGGTCGTTTAATACCGGAAAAGGGCATTGACTACACACTAAAGAAACTTGGTGCATCCAGAGATAAGGGCGAACTGAATACAGAGAACGTGGTTAGTAAAATACTGCAAGGTTATACGGTCAATTTAGCAAACGGTTGGAAAATATCTCGCAGGAAGGTAGCAGGCGACTACCGTATTGAGATTATCGGCAAAGATATGTACCGCCATATGACTAACTTAGCCAAAGAGGGCGTATTTACCGAGCGCATACAGTACGAAACAAGATTCTTTATTCCTACCGGAGATAAAGCGGTAGAGGTATTCGACAAGGTTACTGAGTATCGCCCCATTATTGATGTAGTAGCACCTGCCGAAACTAGCAGCACAAAGCGCACAATGGCCGAAGTTGACGCAGAACTCGCCGCTATGGTTGATGAAAAAATAGGTGATGTAAGGCCAAGCGTCGGCATGTCGGTTCGTGATGTGAGTCGCAACAGGCGTAACCGGGACGACAGGCAACCGCCAAGACCTACTATTAAGATTGAAAATAAGGAAGCAAATAAGCGATTCGATGCATCGCAGGGTATGCCGCAGGAGTCGGGCAAACTAAAAGAATACCTGACGACTCTATGGCATCAAATTTCCAGGGCGTTTGAACATCTACCGGCAGGCCAACGATTTGAACCTGTACGTTTTCAGTTGTTGGAATTGAAAAAGCAAGTAGGCGTTGCTAACGATAAAACCTTGCGTATCCTGCAAGGTTTAACTTCTAAGATGGATAAACCTGCCTATACTCTGTTTAGGCACAAGGTTATCTTTGACGATCTGATTAATGAAGCAGAGGTGCAGGAAGTAACCGAAGAACAGGTTTTATGGTTCGGCATGACCATTGGTGAAATGAAAGATCACATGGTCAAGATTAACGAGGAAATGGAATTTTACCCGGAGGTCGGAGAAGCGGTTCAACTTAGACACGATTTATGGGCAGGGTTTAAGGATGATTATATCAAGGCCATGAAGGATATTGGCTATAATGTCGAAAAGAAACTCCAAAAAGAGGACTATTACCGCCACATGGTAATTAAGTATGCCGAGGAAAAGTATAAGGCTAATATGGGCAAGAAAAAGGTTACAATGCCCACCAAGGCATCTTATTTGCGACAAAGGGGTAATACCTCCCTTGACATTAATACTGAGTTTATTGAGGCAGAATATGAGATTATGGCACGGATGCTATACGATATTGAACGTGCTAAATTCTTCAAGATGCTCGATGATAAGTATAATCTGGTTAAGGAATTAAAGCGACAGGCAATAGAGGTTAACGATGCTAACATCATGCCATTGTTTAGGGAAATGGCCGAGCAATGGAATGATAACGCCAATATTAAACGTGATGATTACACCGGCGAGGATGTTTACCGGCAGACGCTAAACAAGAAGCAGGCTATGGCAATAACCAAACTTGCTGGCATGGCCGTAAATGGTGTGTTGCCAGATAACAACGGCATGTATCGAGGACTAATCTCTGACTTGATTGAGAGTTATTATGACGAGGACGGTATGAAGCGAGACGAGATTTTACCGTTATCTAATCAATCCTCTAATCAACTCTATCGTTATGCGGCATGGATTTTAAAGACGAGTGATAAGGCCGACATTGAAGGACGGTCTATAACTGACTTAAAGGACGTTCCGAGTGATATTGTGGGTTATCAGGTAAGACTTCCTGGCAAAGAAGGTTTCGGCAAGGTTGTCGCTTATCACGCACAAAAAGGTATGGCGAAAGTTAATATTACCGATAAGGAAACTAAAACCGTATCAACTAGGGAATACCGCATAACCGATTTAAAACTTATCGGCAAAGGCAATAACGCCGGTACTCCTGCTATGGCAGCCGCAATGTTATTTAAAGGTCGTGCCGAAAAGCAGAAATTCCTTAAAGAAAACTTAGGCGAGAAATACGTTACTTGGGAAAAGTTAATTCCGGAAGGTTATTCTCAACTTAAACAGAAGGAAGGTACTATCTTCTATTTTGCTGATAGTATTGAATCTAAGCAGGCCGAAATGCTTTATTCTGGCATGGTTGAGGAATTGGGGATTAAGCAGGAAGATTTGCAGCGTGTCATGGTCATGGGCGGTCAGATAAAAGACTATGTTATCCCTGACGAGATTATTTTGACTATTGATAACCTTGACCCTTACAAGGCCAGCAAAAACATACTTGGTCAAAGTCTCAGGGCAACGCAACGGGCATGGAAGGTATATCAGTTAATTTCACCGAGGCGTTTCTTTAAATACAATATCCGTAACCTGTCCGGTGATGCTGACGCTTTATTTGTCGGTAATCCTGGGGCGTTTAAGAAGGTTCCGCAGGCAGTCAAAGAGTTGTATCCGGTATTTAGAAAAGACAGGTCCATGACACCGAACATGAAGGACTGGTTTGAGCGCGGAGGCTTTGAAACACTTCTACAGGCGCAGGAGATTGGTGAGATTAATCAACTTAAAATGTTCGTTGATATTATCGAGCGTGAGAATAAGAACGGACTTATTAAGAAAGCGGGCACACAACTACTTAAAGGATGGCATGGTTACTGGAAAACAGTTAGATTGTCAACCGACATGAGAGAGGCAATACTTCGCTATGCCGCATATCTTGACTTCTTAGAGCAAATGGAAAAGAACGCCGAGGGCAGACCTAAAACCTTTGCAGCCAGCTACGAGGACGAGGTTATGGCATTGGACGATATTAAGGATAGGGCCTTTAAGTTATCTAATGAGTTGTTGGGTGCATATGACCAAGTTTCAGTTATCGGTCAAGGACTTAGGGAATATCTGATACCGTTTTGGTCATGGCAGGAAGTCAATATTAAGCGGTATGTTAAGTTGATGAAAAACGCAGCGAGGGACGATCAACTTGCCGGACTTGTTGGACGTAAGCTTCTAGTCGGCGTTGCTGTCAGGTCGCCTGCGCTCGCGTTAAGGGTTGGTAGACTTGCTTTAATGGCAACCGCTTTATGGGTACTGCTGACGCTCTGGAATAACACTTTCTTTCCGGACGAGGAAAAAGAACTATCTGAGGATGAACGCAGGAAACCTCATGTTATCTTTGGGCGCAACAAAGACGGTAGTATAAGTAACTTTACTCGTCTTGGTGCATTACAGGATTTCGTTGACTGGTTCGGGGTGGATGCTGGCAGTATTCAAGATATTCGGGACATTCTCAATGGTAAAATGTCTATCAAAGAATGGGCGCAGAATACCGGTAAGAATTTTTTGAATAAGTTAGGTCAAGGTATTACCCCATTCATTAAGGCACCGGTTGAAGCGGCAGCAGGTAAGAAGTTTTTCCCTGACGTATTTGAACCGCAAACGGTTCGTGATGGATGGAAGAACTTTTTTCAGTCTCTTAGTTTAGATAATGAGTACGCTCTTATTAAGGGACTACCTTCACGCCCATACAACGAAACCTTTGAAAACCTTTTCTACTACAATACGGACCCGAAGCAGGTTACTTACTATGCCACACTTGATAAGCGCGACGAGTTTAAGAAAAAGGTGCTGAAGAAGGGTTCCGGTTCCGGTGAGTCTATACGTGGTGATGCTTTGTATAACTATAAATTGGCTGTGCGGTACAAAGATAAAGAGGCGGCGTTGAAATATCTCAAAGAGTATGCTATTAATGGCGGTACTCTTAACGGTATGATACGGTCATATAAAATGTCGCACCCGCTATATGGTATGACTAGAGAGCAGCAGGTAGCGTTTATTAAGTCGCTAGACAAAGAGGATTTTGTAAATCTTAAAAAGGCAATGGTCTATTACCAGGATAACTACGGTAAAAAGTTGATGCAGTTAGAGTCGATGAAATAAAAAATGCAGGGCCTCTTAATAAGGGTCCTGCATTTCATATTGCCGCTCATATTCTGCTGAACGAGGTTTTGGGTCGTCGCCAAAAATCATTACAAGGAAAACTACAACAAGTCCGACTAACACACAGATCATAAATACACCCATGAAATATTCGTTAATTTCGCCTTCTTTTTTAGCCATAAACAACGCCTCCGTTTCTATAATGTTAATCTATTACACATGGACGGTAAAATTTCCTTCTATTTTGTGGGAAAAAAGAAATAACCACTCTTAGCGGGGTGGTTATTTTACGTCCGGAATATGTTTCATTAAGTCACCGGGACTACAGTCCAATGCAGTACATATTCTATCTATTACCGAAACGTCAATCCTTGTTATTGTACCTTTATACATTGCATACAAGGTATTCTTATTAACGCCGCTTAACTCATGTAGTTTAGGAACTTTCATCTTATCTCTGTTAAACATAATTTTATCTAAGTTAAATTTTATCAACTTCAATACACCTCCATGAAGTGCATTATACAATGATGTATAAATAAAGTCAACTGAATTCGGTATATTTTATAATGAACGGTTGACATTAAACCGAATATATTGTACAATGAAGTCAATAGAAGTAACATAGATATAAAAGTGGGGAGGATGCAAAATGGATAAAAGTTTCAGGGAATGTTTTGCGGAGTTGTGCGCAGACAGGGCGAGTGATGCGATTGTATCAGCGCAACAAGGGGATGCTGAGTATGTGGCAGTATTGGACAGGTTAAACGATATTCGCGGACAGGTAGAGGAAATAATTGGGCGCGAGTTGTTGATTAAATTGGCGGACGCTTATATTCGCAAGCAGACACTTGATATTCATGCGGCATATGAACAGGGGATGCGTGACGGGTTGCGGTTGAATAGTATAGTGGGAGGGGTTGCATGAACGAACTGGTTGTTGTAAGTGATTTTGGGGTTACTTGTTTGAAGGACGTGCCGGTTGTAAGTAGTAGGAGGGTAGCAGATATTTTTGGTAAACGCCATGACCATGTTTTAAGGGATATAAAAAATGTTGTTGATTCGCTCCCCAAAACTGGGGAACGAGATTGGGAAAATAACTTTATCGAATCAGTATACAAAGAACGTGGCAAGAAATATCCAGAATATTTATTAACTCGTGATGGATTTACTTTATTGGCAATGGGTTTTAATGGCAAGAAGGCTATAGAGTTTAAAATAGCCTACATAAATGAATTCAACAAAATGAAGTCATTTATCGAGAGTCGCAACATTGCCCGCATGGAATCTCGCGATCTTACTGATGCAATACAGGCATTGCACGATCCACCTAAACATTATCACTATTCAAATGAATTCGACATGATTAACCGTATTGTTTTGGGTATGTCGTCTAAGCAGTTTCGCTTACAGCATGGATTAGCCAAAGAAGTCTCAATAAGAGATCACTTAACTCCACAGCAGGTTGATGAAATACGGAGATTGCAGGGTTTTGACGCTCATTTAGCTAATGTTATTACCGACTACAAGCAACGCCAAAAACTGTTACAAGAATATTACGGGAAAATTTGTACTCGCAATACAGAATTAACCGGAACATAAGGTAGAATGATTTTTCGTTCCCCTTTATGGTACTTGCAAAATCAATCACCTTACTCATTAACTATGGCATTGTAAATTTGCAACACCACTAAAGGGTAGCGTAAAATCTCCACCCATTGCAAGGTAGTGTCAGGGTAGGCATACCCTTTTAACAAATAAGGGGGATGAAAAACCATACCACCTTAAAAGGTATCCATAAAAACGGATTCCTTAAAACATAAAGCACCCTACGGGGTGTTTTTATTTTGACGGAAATGAGGTGATAACTTACGCAGGCACCGCCTCCAGGGAAGCGGCAATACGGAGATCGTACCTCCGCGCCTGCAAGGACATGATACCATTACCCGGTCAGGGAAGCAATACTGATACCGCCAGGGGGTGCATTAGATTGAGTGATATTGTGAGACTTGAGGAGCAGGTAAAAACGCTGTTTGTCGGCCAAGAGAGAATAGAGAAGTGGCAAAAAGACCACGAGGACGACGACAAGGAAGCGTTTTCGGGGGTGTATAAAAAATTGGATGATTACCAAAACAGACTTCCAGTTTGGGCGACTGCTGTAATATCTCTATTAACCGCCGCTTGTGGTTGGTTGGCAGGGTTGGTGGTCAAATGAGATTCAATTCAAGGTTAACTATACTAATTGCGCTGTTAGTTGCCATAGGTATTTTCTCAGTATCATTTTGTTATGCCGATAGTACGAAGTTAGACATCAACCAACTAACCGACAATCAACTTAGGCAAGAATTACTCGACATAAAGGGCATAGGTGCGGTTACTGCCGAGAGAGTTATAAAGTATCGTACAGAGAATAAACCCGTAACTGTGGGCGAACTGGATAGCGTGAGGGGCATCGGAGAGAAGCGGTTGTCTTTGATTAAGAAAAAATTTAGGTAGGAGGAATTATCATGGAAATTAAGCAAAAACCGAGTAAGAATTTTAGCAGCAGGCAGGGCAGCAAAATCATTGCCATTGTCGATCACATTACGGCAGGTGCTTTCAGTGGTGCGGTATCATGGTTATGTAATCCGGTGGCCAAGGCAAGCGCACATTACGTTATTAGTCGTGCCGGGGAGATTATTCAATTAGTGGCAGACGAGAACAAGGCATGGCACGCAGGAGGTCCGAATAGACCGAATTGGCCGGTATATGATGGTACGGATCCTAACCTCTACACCATCGGTATTGAGCATGAGGGATATAAGGATCAGGGCGGCAATGGTCAATTAACCGAAGATCAGTATCAAGCGACACTCTGGTTACACCGTCAATTAATCGCCAAACATGGGATTAAGATTGACCGCGATCATATCATCGGACATTACCGCATTGACAGCGTTAACCGTCCCAATTGCCCAGGTCCGGCGTTTCCTTGGGATAGGTTGTTTGATGATTTAGAGAATAAACCTGTTAGTCAAGTCCCAGGCCCCTGCCCTGATGTTGCCGGTGACAGATGGAGTGCCGGGCATATTGCCAGAGTCAAGGATTTAGGTCTAATGGTTGGCGGCGGTGATGGGTGCTTTAATCCCGAAGCACCGTTGACAAGAGAACAAATGGCGGCGTTGATTTGCAAATTAATTGATAAGGGGATGTTATAAATGGATTATCAAAACATAGCAACGGTAGCACTCGAAGCGGTAGCAGCGGTAGCAATACCGACCATTATATATATTGGTAGAAAACTTGTTGATGACTTCATTGCACAGCACTTCGATGTTAAAAAAATGCAATTAGAGTTATCTCATGCCGGTATCAACTTCACCTCTGAAAAGGTATCTGAGATAGTAAATAGCACTATCGAAAACGCAATTAAGGCGTTGAATATCGCTCCGGTAGTAAATATATCTGTGGAGGATAAAGAGTCGCTGAAACAGGCTGAAAATGCGCTTACACATGAAGTTAGCGGCAATACAGAATGGATAATTGGCGAAGGTTTTATCGTTAAAATTAACGGTACTCAGAAGGATTTCTATACCCCTAAGAGTGTCGGAGAAGATACCTTTAACATATTGGTCGAAAGGGTTTATCTGCTTGACGGAGTGGTTAAAACCGACCGTCCGTTTGTTGAATATTTAATGTCTTAGGCGGTTAAACTAAAATACGCGAATTAATTTTTATACCCCGGTGACTTCGGTTGCCGGGTTTTTATTTTTACGCAAAAAAAAGAACGCTCTCGCGTCCATCTAAAGGCTAAATTTACGTGGATACACTACTACTAGATTCAACAACAACTATTTATCCATGGAGGGTATTCACTTCCTTTCATCTCAGATTGTCGGAGTAACCGCCATGTGCGCATATCACGCGAAGATAGAGGCGTAGCGGTTGATGTGAATATTATACCACCGAGTTAATTATATTTCAACCGTTTTCGGTAGAAGTATACTATATAAAGTTTATGGGCAAATATAAAACTCCCTCAACTAGAGAGAGTTTTGTTTGGTTTATTCAACTACTTCCCAGTCCTCGGCAAGTGTGTCTACTATGCTAGGAACCCATGTATCAAATGAAT
>Ga0209318_1002017_pt1 | contig 10927 bp, 8 predicted proteins | sample RifGroE1_FD_183999 | JGI IMG/M metagenome (GOLD analysis project Ga0209318, IMG submission 183999) | Groundwater microbial communities from Rifle, Colorado, USA - Groundwater E1 (SPAdes) (version 2) | ecosystem: Environmental > Aquatic > Deep subsurface > Groundwater | place: Rifle, Colorado...
AGACAAGGAAATTATCAAAAGTATAATAGCGATGGGTCAACTCCTGTTGTGGTAGTTGGGAGTTTAGCGAATGTTACTGGAGCATTAGCAACCGTAACAACAGCAGGAACGAGAGTACAACTACCATTTATTGCCTGCCGAGAAATAACAATTATTGCCAAACGTGCGAATACTGGTTTTATCTATGTTGGAGGTTCGGATGTTGCAAGTAGTAAATATGGGGCAGAATTAGCTGCAAAGGACAGCATAACTATCCCTGTAGCAAACGCAAATCAGATTTACATTAATTCCTCTGTAAGCGGGGAGGGAATATCTTATGTCGCGATATAGTCCTAATTTTGTAATAGCAGACGAGAGCGTTACGTCAAGAAAACTATCTAAAGATAGTGCAAAAGCGTTTGATGTTTCAATCTCCCCGTTTGCTTTTAATTGTGATTCAATTATTGATCCTAATTATGTGATTGGGTCGCTCAACGCGAGTGGTGTTGAAGCGGCATCCTTGCAAAGAATCAGAAGTGATTATTTTCAATCAAGTAAAGATTTTACTATAAACATTTTGAACACAGTGTTTAATTGTTATTTGTATACTTTTGACCAAAATAAAGTTTTTGTAAGTCAGTTACTTATTACATCCGATATAAAAATTATAGTAAATTCCGCATATTTTTACAGACTTCTTATTTTTAAGAATCAGCTTGAAGATGTTGTGAATATATCAGACTATATTGAGGCAGTTGTAATAGGGTCTGGTGTGAATCATATTACATCTACAGTAATTTCGTCAGAAAATAGAATTAATGATGTTGGTTTACCGTTATATCTTGATTTTGAGATAGGTGCGTATAATGTTGCTGGTGACAAAGCAACTCATGCCCAGAAAATCAGAACTGTGGATTATTTTCAATTAAGTGAAGATTTTTTCATAAAATTACAACCTGGTTATTACTGTGGGATATTTGTTTATGATAATTATAAAACATTCATATCCTTCAGTACTTATACATCTGACACAAAAATTACCGTCAATCCTTCTTTCTATTATAATGCAACTATTTTTAAAGAAGTTTTAGAAGATGTTGTTGATGTTGAAGTATATAGAAAAGCTGTTCAGTTTGTGTTAGGTGAAATGTGGATGTCCTATGAAAATAAAAAGATAATGACGTTGGGAGATAGCATAACGGCCATACCTACAGATATTAGAGGTTGGCAGAAATACTTTAATGCTATTATGCAACCATTATCTTTTATTAATACTGCGGTGAGTGGTGCGACTTGGAATGATTACGCAGGTACTACTGCTTATGATGGAACAACGTTTACGGGTGACTTAAATGTAATCGGGAATCAAGTTCAAAAGATAGTTAATACCACTTATGATGCACCAGACATAATCATAATTGCTGCAGGAACTAATGATAGTGATAGTGCGTTTGCAGACTCTGAAATTGAAGCACAATTTTTTGCTGCTGGGGTCCCTGTTGCTTTAGAAAATGCAGACAGAAAAACTTGGGCTGGGTCAATGCGTTGGAGCATAGAAACGCTTCGAGTAACTTATCCCAATGCACAAATATTTATCACAACCCCTTTACAACGTTTTAGTGATACTGTAGACAGCTTTAATATCGTTCGAGATAAGGGTGACATTATTAAGCGTATTTGTGCGAGATTAAGTATACCCGTAATAGACACTTTAGAGTGTGGCGTTTATGGTCAATATGCTGTAAATGGGGTTGCGACATTAGACTACAATGACGGTTTACATTTAAGTGCTATAGGTGCTGAGAAAATGGGCAAATACATTGCAAGGAAAATAATAGACTGGTTTTCTTTTTAAGTATTAACCTTCGCTAAAGATACACTTGCCCTAGTTCCCCAAACCGTCCACTCGGGCGGTTATTTTTTATACCTGAAAGGAGGTTTACAGTGGCAATTAAATACGGAGAAATAAGGCGTTCAACCCTCAAGCTCTTAGATGACTACAGTTCAAGAGGAAACGTCCTTGCCCCAATCAAGGTCGCTGACTACGGCTTCAAAATCCAACAAGTCTGCAATGAATCTATCATGGAATTAGCTTCCACAACTGCAAAACTCCCCAAAACCCTCCTCATCCCTCATAACCCCATCAAGAACTCTCTCTACGACGATACAAGTTCAATCCGACAGCATATTCCATCCATAGATTTCTCCATCGTGCTAGGCAATGCAAAATCATGCGCTTTTGAATCAACGGGTCCTGCAACCATCGTTATCGAGGAGTCTTCCGATGGCACAACCTACTCCTCTCTCGAAACGATAACCATAGAATCATCTGTCACTACCTTTACAGAGTACAAGCGACTCATATCTCCATCATTGCCCACAAACACAGTGAGGCTGAGGTTTACCGGCGACTACGTTTATCTGTTCCGCAATTTCGTTCTCTATCCATACTCCTTCCCTGATGTGAATTCTATCCCTAGCCATTCCCCCTGGCGTAGAATTGAGACTCCTGCTGATTTCCTCGACCTCAATTATGTGGAGATTAGAAGGGATGCTCGACAATTCCTTCCCTATACCAATCTCATCAAGACTCCTGAAAATGAACTTTTTTTTAACAATCTAGAAGGTCCTTCAGAGCTACTTATCCATTACTGGCGCAAGCCTAATTTATTGACATTCACAGGTGCAGAGGCAACTGATGATGAACTAGAGATTGATTTGAGAGATGATGCAGCATTAATTATCTGCTACAACTGTGCCGGCACAATTCAAAACTCTGAAGAGACAGGAAAAGGGGATGGGTACTTAAAGAAGTACACAGAGAAACGCCTAAATCTCATTTCAAGTGCATCTTCGCAGACGGGAACATTTTCGAACCTCTTTTCATGGTAAAGGCGGTGGTTTAAATAGCAACTCAAGTTTATGATTTTTCCGACGGCTTTTCTGATGGTATGAATATAGCTGTCGCTCCCGATCAGATCAGACCTTCCCAATCGCCATCTATGGAAAACTGCAACTATGACGGGGGCTCAGTGCCCACAAAACGATTTGGCTTCTCCCGTGTCAACGCAACCTCATGGGGCGAAACTCCAATCCGCGGCACACACGAATTCTACAGAATCGGTTCAGACGAGCCGATTTTTCTTATTGCCCATGGTGGCAAGCTCTACTCTTATGATGAGACATTAGACACAAAAACAGACCTCTGCACGGGTTCGGTTCTTACCTTTGCTGATGCCTTGGTCACATTCTTTGATGTCGGTGATAAGTGCTATTTCCTAACCGGTACTGAATTCCTCTACTATGATGGCACAAACCCTGTCGCTACAGTTAAAAGCCTAGCCTATGTTCCTGTAGTAGCAATGGGCAAAAAACCTGATGGCACAGAGGGAACTCCAAACGAGAACTTCAATCATTTATCCGACTTTTGGCGAGAATCCTTTTCTTCTGATGGAGCCGCAACTGAGTATCAAGTTGGCAAGCAATACCTATCTGATGGTATAACGCCAATCACTCTCTCAACCAATCTCTTTAAAGCCTATATTTACGGTGTAGAAATGGTTGAGAATAGCGGATTTACTTTCAATCGTACAACATGGAAAGCAACCTTTTCTACTGCTCCTATTCTTGGCACAGACAATGTGGAAATCCAACTTGAAGCTGATGCCCTCATGGACGAAACGGTCATCACTAAATGCACCATGGCAATTGAGTATGGCGGCAAAAACGACTCAAGAGTAATGATTTCAGGACATCCTAGCTATCCCAACCTCATTCGATTCTGCGCGGTGTATGACCCAACGTATTGGCCTGAAGATGATGATTTTGGCGTAGGTGGCGATGCTCGTGCAATCTCAGGATGGGGCAGAATGAACGAATACCTTATTACCTACAAGCAACCTGGCGATGAAACAAGTCAATGGTATTCAGAGATTGATATTAGCTCATCAGGGGACGTTAGCTTCCCGACATACGGTCTTAATGATGAGTTTGGATGTATTGCACCTAGAACTGTTCACCCTGCTCAAAATGGCCTTCTAGCCCTCTCAGACAAGGGTGTAGTGTGGACATGGCCTAGCTTAGTCAAAGGTCAAGCGAACTGCAAAATGATAAGTCGTAATATCAATGGACGCAATGGCATAGCGAGTGGATTGCTCGACAATACTCAGGTTGATTTAAGGAACGCTCATGCAGAAGTGTATCGCAATAAGTATCTACTCCATGTTAAAGACAAAGTATGGGTACTCGATTTAGACTACTCAGACCTCGCAAACAATGTGTTCTGTTGGTATCCATATTCGGGGCTATACGGCAAAGCAGGGGGCTTTATTACACGCTCTGACGTTCTTTATATGAGCGACAATACGATTGGTATGCTTTATGAGGAACAACAACCTGTAGACAATAATCCATACTCAGACGATAACGTGGCTATAGACGCTTGGTGGCAAGCTCCCTTGATGTTCTTAGGTGGTAGAGAATGGATTAAGAAGTTTGAGCGAATCAACCTAACGTTTAAGGCAGGATTTGGCACAGAGCATACCTTAACGCTCATCTCTGATGGAGGGGAAGAGGAAATACCTATCGTTCAGGAGGTCGGGGGCTTTGATGCTCGATACTTCCATGCAGCATACTTCAATGCAGGGTCGGACGCTCCCGATTATCCAGAATCGCAGAGTGAGAAGATAGGGGTGAAGGCAGAGTATTTTTCGTTTAAAATCCGCAACAATATGCTCAATCGTGGCATGACGATGTTGGCGGCTATGATTAGCTACAGTATGAGGAAACGTGTTAAGTGAGGTGGTTAAATAAATGGCATATCCAAAAATGGGAGAAATCACAGATAAGTTTGTGGGACAACCATACAACCTGAACTCTGTTTTATCTCCTGCTAAAATATGGGAGAAATTAGATGCTCAGTCGGAGGAAGTCAGGGTATTCACGAATAGCTTAATTGATTTGCTTAATTCAACAGGCGAAGATAATTGGCTTTATGTGACGATTGTCAACGCTATATTAGGGCAGATAACCGACGGGTCATTGCCGGACGTTAAGTTGTCTAATGATGCAGGGCAGATAAAGGATAGGTTGACCTCGTTTGTAGCAACGTATGATGCGTTTGTGGCAACAAAAGGTCAGGCTAGTGGATTAGCCTCTTTGGATAGTGGCGGTAATCCTGTTGAAAAATCATTTGTATCAGGAACATACACAGGTAATGGAGAAGCTAGTCGATTAATAGACTTAGGCTTTACACCTTCATCGGTGTTGGTATTCAGAAACACAGGAACAACAGCTAGTTCGGGGGCAACGCAGGAGATTTACGGCGGACTTGCTACTCCTGGTGTAGCCGCAGTTGCCACTGGCCCCGCGACAGCTTTATCTGTGGAGACGAATGGTTTTAATGTTTACACTAGCGGTTATGCAAAAACCAACGCTTCGTCATATGTATACACCTATATGGCCTTGCGATAAGGGGGATTCAGTATGATTATTTATCCTGATAACAATATAGAAATACAATCACATCGACCTAATGAGAATTGGACAGACGTAGAAGGTATCATTGTGGTTGAAGACAACAGTGATTTGGCGTTAAAGATTATGCAGTACGCTCCATATTTTGAGAGAGTTCTTGATGAAAATGGAAATTTAATCGACATTGCACCAACAGAAAGACCTCCTGAACCACCAAAACCAACAACAATAGAGGAACGCGTTCTGCTTCAACAGGAAGCAATCGACTTCTTATTAATGAATTTCTAGAAAGAGGTAACGAGGGAGATGGGTAATATGGCAGCATATTTCGCACTAGGTATCGAAGAGGACAGATTAGATTATGTAGCAGTGGTTACAAATCCGAGGTACACACAGTTTAAGGCAGATATTGATGCAATTCTTATTGCCGATGGATACCAAGATAAAATCATACCTGTGTAGAGACTTCTTAACAGAGTCTCTTTTCTTATGCTCGAAAGGTTGGTGAACTATGGCAAAAACAAAGTATGTACAAGGAGTCGGCAATGTGACAGAGGGAAAAGGCGGCATGACGGTCGGAACAAAAAGCGGTTCCTACGACACAAAAACGGGTCAATACTCAATCAAGGATTTAGCGACAGGTAAAACAACCACGGGTAGTGGTTCACAAGCCGACTATGACAAAGCATATAGCTCATACGGTAGTGGTTCAGGCGGTGGCGGTGGCGGTTCATCCTCCTCTCAATCCTCCTACCAAAACTCTCTCACTAAATACCAAAACATGCTCGCCGAACAAGCAGCCAAAGCTAAACAAGATGCACTTCGCCAAGCATGGGAGAGCAATTCGCAAGCACTCAACTCTCAAAAATCTACTGTCGCCAATAATTACAACTCTGCCACAAACAAACTTAATGCAGTTCGTGATGCTCGATTACCTGAGTTCCAACAGCAACGTAATGCGGCGAGTGCTGATGCGGCACAGACTTCTCGTGGAGTAAAAGAACTTATGGCGGCAACAGGACGTTATAACTCTGGCTTCAATCGCTCGGAGCAGTTAGGCGTTGACCTCAATCGTTCAAATGCTATATCGGGCATTACAGGCGCACAGAATCAGTTCGAGACAGACGTAGGCAATCAACTTAGTGATGTTGACGCTCAGAGGGTGGCGGCACTCAATGATATTGCAGAGAAATTGCAGTTAGGCGAAAAGCAGTACAATGATGGAACTTTGAGCTTGACAAATCAACTTGAGTCAGAGAAGGCTAGTGGAGCGTTAAAGGCATTCTTAGATGCTCAGGATAGAGCTGATTTACTTGCACAACAACAGTTCGACAACTCATATAAAACGGATAGCCTCAATCAAGATGTTAGACTGAGAGAGCTTGCACAAGCGTTCAATGATAAAAAGTTATCACTAGATCAAGAAGCGTTAGTATGGGAGCAACAATTTAAGGAGAAAGGCTTTACGGCAGAGGAAGCATTTAATGAGGCGCAATTGAAGTTGGAACGAGAAAAGTTAGCGGCTGAAATAGCCTACAAGTATGACGCGTTGGCAAAGTCGGGTAGTTCAGGAGGGGGTGGTGGCAGTAGGAGTTCGAGCGGCTCGTCTTCATCCAAAAAAAGCGGTTACGGATACACACCTAGTAAAACCGCAACTATGGAAGTTGTCTCAGAAATAGATAACGAGATTAATAGCGGTACAAAATTTGAGGAACTTTACGCACTGACTAAAAACCTCATAAAAAACGGAACCGCTGAATTGGGAAAATTAGATACCAACTATATAGAGAACCATCTCAAGGAGAAGGAAAGAGCAAGATGGAACTTGCTGAAGGGAGAGGGATATTAAATGGGTTGGTTGCGTCAGGATGCTCCCGCGCAAAAAAAATCATGGCTACGTGGTTCAAGTAATTCTGCTAATTCTGCTTCAAATTGGATAGATGACCCTGATTCCCTCCTGAAAGAAAGTGACTTCTCAAAAGCTCAGAAATCCATGAGGACAGAGGTTATAAATAAAACGGGTACATTGAGGGACAGGAAACTTCCGGTTCCTGGCGAAGGTGATGATCGTAATTGGCTCGAAAGAAAGCTTAATACACCACAAGATACGGGGTTCCTGGGTGACGTACTTGACGTAATTTCTCGCGGTCAATATGCCTCTGCAAATATAGCCAAAACTCTTACGGACGACAAAAAAGATTCCTTTAAAAGTGTGCTCGGTTCTGGATACAGGGGGTTAGTAGGACAGGACAAAACTTCCTATAGGGATGTACTGGAGCAATCAGGCATGGAGCAGGGCAAATTACGCTCTGCTCTTGGCTTTGCTGGGGATGTACTTTTGGACCCTACGACCTACTTAACTTTAGGAACAGGAACAGCGGCTAAAATAGGTGGCAAAACAGCCGCAAAAGGACTGGGGAAGGTTGTTCCTGAACTATTAGGAAAAGAGGCCATAGATAGAGGTGGAGTAAAGTTTATGGGGGCTTCGCTCATCCCTGGTAGCGTTATTGAAAAAGGGGCAGAGAAAGCCGGGTTATTCAAGGCAGGAAACTTGCTTAGGGATACCAAACCAGTTCAGACACTAGGTAAGGCTCTCGTTCCAAACTTTAGGGAAGCAGGAACAGAAAAGAACGTATGGAGCGCATTTGTTGATACCAAGAAAGGTTATCAAAATTCCCTCTCCTACGCACAGAATAAAGCCATAGAAGATGCAATTAAGATGGCTAAGGGTTACACTCAGGCCGAGAGAACTCAAGCCACACACGCCATTCAGGACCCAAGGTTGTATAACATGGCGAGTGATAGGGTCAAGAGTCTTGCTAATATTGCCAATAAATCATTTAACGATTCTGCTCAAATAGAAAAGGAATTGGGGCTATTGAAAAACCCTCGCCCCAACTCTCCACTGGGAGATATCCCCAAGATTAATTCCCCCATGAACTACAGGATTAAGCAGACAATTCCCAAGCCTACAAACAAAGTTTTTGATTTGACTAGGAATGAATTTGACAAAATGGCCAATAGTGGAGATTACTTCATTCGCACAGTTAGGACCCCATCAAGGGATGTGGCCGGACGAGTAAGCACTCCATCGGGTCCGCTGGGCATAGAAATGGGGTTAGAGGGAGCACACAAGGGTGTAACGGGGTTCAGTCTTAAAGATTCATCGAGACTTAAAGAATGGATGGGACGAGAAGGATGGGAGCACCCCAATGTTGCAATTTATAAAGGCAGGAAGCTTGGGGATGGCCCACATAGGTTAGAGGCTGAGTTTGGGGCAGATGAACTCGTCGGAACTGTACCGGTTAGTGTATTTAAGGAGGCCAATGGTGATGCATACGAAGCACTAATTAGACAGGCTGTAGCTGATGGAAAAACCATAGACCCAAGCATAGCCAAGGAATATGCCCATATCGTACCGAAGGAAAGCCCTAAGGACTTAGGAAAAATCAAATTAAAAACTAGGGAACCCGTTACCAAGTCGACTTCTAATTATGTACCAGGTATCTATCCTGATAAAACAAAGTCATTCTTGCAAGGCATAACCAACAACCCAGGAATAAGGGCAACCATCGGAAGTCATGGCAAGCAGAAGAAATTTGATACTCTACAGGATGCCATAGATGCAGGACTAAAGCCCGAAACGGATATTGCCAAGTTGGTAGGTTCTAGGCAGGTTGTAAGCGCAAGGGCTACAGAAACACAAAAGTTCATTAATGAAACTTTAGATAAGTACGGCACTAAGATAAACGCGAAGAATATAGACGAACTCGACCCTAGTATGGGCGTATATCTGCCCAAGGGGAGTCTGGCGTTCTTCCCCTCTGGTACTGTTCCGGATGAGGTTTTAGAGTTAGTCAAAGGTATGTCGAAGGATGAAATGATAGAGATTCCGGCAGGAGTAGTAAAGAATGGTATGCTTGTCTCGAAGAATGTTCCGGTGTATGCGCTACCCAAGCAAATAGCAGGGGAATTGAACAACTTCAAAAAGTTACAAACCGACGAGGGGAGCAAGGGAATATTAGGAGCCTACGACAATGTTCTTAACTTATGGAAAGCCTATGCAACCGCGGTTAATCCAGGATTCCATATTAGGAATGCTCAGTCAAATGTATTCCAGACAACACTCAATAGTGGGAAGGAACTACTCAACCCGATGAACCACTTAAGGGCGTTGGGAACAAATACAACAAAACTACCTCTTGCTGGTTCAAGGATTTCCAATAAAACTATTGATGTTGGCGGTCGAAAAATGACGCTTGGCGAAGTTAGTGAACTAATGAAAAAGGAGGGTGTCACCAATACAGGGTGGATAGGCAAGGATATTCCTAACTATATTGAAAAGCAACTGGATGAGGGATTAAAGGGAAAACTGCAAAAAGTTCCACAACTCTTGAATCCACTATCGCAAAATAACGCCTTAATCAAGGGTGGAAGAGCCGTGGGCGGATTAGTTGAAGATCAAGCGAGGTCGTTCAACTTCTTGTCAGAAATGAATAAAACAGGGGATGCAAAACAGGCGGCAAAGGTGGTTGATAAAAATCTCTTTGATTATGGTGATGTTACTCCGTTTGAAAAGAATTACCTGAAAAGAACAGTTCCGTTCTATACTTGGTTAAGAAAGAATGTTCCACTTCAAGCAGAAAATATAATCAGAACACCTGGTAAGTACGCGGCAACAAACAAGGCTCTTGATGGGGTTGGGGACTTATCGGACCCCATAGACGAAAGGAATATGCCTGAGTACATGGATAATCCAAACTGGGTAAAAACGCCATTACAGCAGGATGGTAATCCTATGTATTGGAACTCAAATCTTCCGATGGGCGATCTGGAAAAACTTAACCCTAGCCAAATTGGGAAAACAGCACTTGGTTCTCTCTCTCCATTGCTTAAGGCTCCGCTGGAATTACAGTTAAACCAAAACACGTTCTTTGGTGACGAAATAGAGGAGTATCCAGGAGAGATGATTAAGGCTCCAGGATACGTTCCCGACTTACCTGAACCAGTTGTAAAAATGCTAGGCGCACAATATGGATTAAACAAGGAAGAGGCTAAGGAATTACAAGTTCCTGCAAGAGTAAGGTACATGATGTCTCAAGTCCCATTCATGGAGAATGTTTCTAAGTCTATTGACGCAAAAGGCGAGAAGAAATTTAACCAACTATTATCCTTCTTACTCGGTGCAAAGATAACTCCCTTTGATGCTAAAAAAGCAGAAATGAATAAGCTTTATGAACAAAGGGATGCGCTGAGAGATGCCTTTGATAAGTACCAGACTCAAGGGGTATTGGAATCAGATGACACTTTAGCTGAGGAGAAGAAGAAAACTTCAACGAAGAAATCTACTAGTAAATGGCTAAAATAAAAAGGGGTGCGTATTGCACTCCTTTAAATCGGCGTTTCCCAACCCAGTAAAGTTCCAACTATGAATATAACCGCAATCGAACTTAAGAATCCAAAACCAAGAACA
>Ga0209318_1002021_pt1 | contig 10912 bp, 12 predicted proteins | sample RifGroE1_FD_183999 | JGI IMG/M metagenome (GOLD analysis project Ga0209318, IMG submission 183999) | Groundwater microbial communities from Rifle, Colorado, USA - Groundwater E1 (SPAdes) (version 2) | ecosystem: Environmental > Aquatic > Deep subsurface > Groundwater | place: Rifle, Colorado...
TGGCCCCGGGGCGCGGCCGATGCATCCGGCCTGGGCGCAATCGCTTCGGGACCAGTGCCAGGTTGCAGGCGTTCCGTTCTTCTTTAAGCAATGGGGGGAGTGGGTCCCGGCCTGCAGTTACTACGACGAAAACGACAGGGTGCGGGATGCGGCTCTTGATCGTCAACATATTCTGTTGACACAGCATGGACAGAAATGGGTTGTGGATCGCGACTTTCAGCCCACAGTGGATTGCTGGATCATGCATCGCACAGGCAAGACCGCAGCCGGCAGGATACTGGACGGGATGGAATACTTGGAGGTGCCGACGTGCTAGAGATCTCTTTCGGCTATACCTGGCCAGCAGCGGTCGCACGGGAGAAGACCAAGACGCGGAGGCTCTGGAAGGAAGCCCATGCACGCAAGTTTAAGAAGGACCGGCTCTGCCGCGGGATAGACAAAGACCGGCGGGCAGGCGGCGGCGAGATACTTCTTCTTCGGCTAGTGGCAGATGCTGTCAAACAGCCGATGATCGACATGCCGGACAGCGATTATTACGCTGAAGGATTTGCATATCTGAACGAGCACCGGCACATGATCCCGAAGTGCATGCCCTATGACGTCTCCTGGGCGGGCTTCTGCAATTGGCGGAACAGCGGCGGCAGTATGTATGTTGTGGCGTTCGAGATCCTCGAGGTTTTCCCATCCGCGCTGAAGATGCTAGAGGAATTGAACAGGAAGGCGATGGAAGTTACCCCACAATGTGGGGTATAGGGGGGAAGCAATGTACCAGTCAGACTACAGGCCCAGACTTGAAAAGGCAATAGAGCGGTATCGGTTCAATGTAACACCGTTCGGCCGCCGCCTGGGAGACAAGCCGAGGAAGATAAAAACTGTTAAGGACCTGATAGACGCGATCGAGAAGCGGGCAACCACGGAGAAGCAGCTCCGGGATCTGTTCGGCTCGATTATGTCGCTCCTGGAGCCGCCGTCATGCTCAAAGTCTCATTGTGAATCCTATGGCGGTTCGTTCGCCTGGTGCGGCTGCCGGAAGGGACTCGTGCCTGGAAAGTGCAAGGAGAACCGGGCGTACCTGAAGCGCCGAAGAGAACGGGAAGAGAAGGCTAAGGCATCGACCGCAGGGGTGACGGAATAATGGACGATTTTGAACTGATAGTTGACAACTTCGCGGGCGGAGGCGGGGCTAGCAAGGGGATCGAGATGGGCCTCGGCCGGTTCGTCGACATCGCCGTGAACCATGATCCTGTAGCGGTGGCAATGCACACGGTGAACCACCCTCACACCCGGCACTTCTGCGAGTCGGTCTGGGACGTTGACCCGGTGAAGGCATGCGGCGGTCGGCCGGTGGGTCTTGCCTGGTTCTCTCCGGATTGCACGCACTTCTCCAAAGCCAAGGGCGGGAAGCCGGTCAAGAAGGAGATCCGGGGGCTGGCGTGGGTGGTCCTGGAATGGGCGAAGGCGGTGAAGCCCCGGGTGATCATGCTGGAGAACGTCGAGGAGTTCGTGACGTGGGGCCCGGTGATCAAGGGACTGGACGGAAACCACTACCCCTGCCCGAAAAGGAAGGGCAAGACGTTCAGGGAGTTCGTACGGGCTCTGGAAAAGGAAGGCTATGCCGTTGAGCACCGGAACCTGCGGGCGTGCGATTTTGGGGCTCCTACGATACGGAAGCGCCTGTTTTTGATCGCCCGCTGTGACGGGCAGCCGATCGTCTGGCCGGAACCAACCCATGGTGACCCGAAGAGCGATGCGGTATTGTCGGGCAAGCTTCTTCCCTGGAGAACGGCTGCGGAGTGCATCGACTGGAGCGTCCCGGCGCCCTCGATCTTCGAGCGGAAGAAGCCCCTGGCCGAAGCGACCATGCGCCGGATAGCGAAGGGGATTATGCGGTACGTGATCCAGGCTGCCGAGCCGTTCATTGTGACCTATTACGGGGACAAGGCCGCCGGCGAGTTCCGGGGGCAGGGACTCGGGGCGCCGCTGGCTACCCAGACGACGGAGAACCGGCACGGGCTCGTTGTGCCGTTTGTCTCGAGCTCGGCATACTCCAAGACGACTGGACGGGGTGAGTACATCTATTCACCGGACGATCCGGGCAGGACCATCACCGCCAGCAACGACAAGATCATGGTAGCCCCGCACCTTATGCCGCTGACCCATCAGGGCAGCGACCGGGTGAACGATGTCAAAGAGCCGTTCCCGACCGTGACGGCTGCTCACCGGGGGGAGATGGCGATCGTGGCACCGGTTATGACCGAGTGTGCGAATGCATCTTCTCCCAGGTGCATGCCTGCGGAAGAGCCGCTACGGACGATATGTGCTCAGACGAAGGGCGGGCATCATGCCCTGATCGCTCCGACGCTTATCCAGACCGGTTATGGAGAGCGGGAAGGCCAGTCTCCGCGTGTTCCCGGGATCGAGAAGCCCCTCGGCACGGCGGTTGCCGGCGGAACAAAGCATGCGCTTGTTGCCGCATTCCTTGCTCAGCACAACGGAGGATTCAATCGGACCCCAGTGCGATCCGCAGAAGGTCCGCTGTCGACAATAGTCTCAGGGGGAACTCAGCAGCAGGTCGTCGCGGCTACGATGGTCAGGAATTTGGGGAAGAGTGTCGGGTATTCTCTCAATGATCCGGCACGGACCCAGGCTACGAAGGACAAGGACAGTATTGTCACCTCTCACCTGGTGAAGCTCCGGGGCACCTGCAAGGATGGCCAGCCGGTGACCGAGCCAGCGCCCACGGTAACAGCCGGAGGCCTGCACGTCGGGGAGGTCCGGGCGTTCCTGATGAAGTATTACGGGACGGACCAAGACCCGAAGCTCCGGGATCCGCTGCACACCGTTACCACAAAGGACCGGTTCGGCCTGGTGACCGTCCAGGGGCAGGAGTACCAGATCGTGGATATCGGCATGCGGATGCTGACGCCCCGGGAGCTGTTCCGTGCCCAGGGGTTCCCGGATTCGTACATCATAGATCGAGGCCCGGACGGAAAGCCTATCACGAAGACGAACCAGGTAGCGAAGTGCGGGAATTCGGTCTGTCCGGATCTGGCAGCGGCCCTGGTGAAGGCAAACGTCGGGCAGCGGGCGGAGGTGGCGGCGTGAACAGAATAGAAGAGCAGTTTGTCTCATACCAAATGAAAGTCATACATCCTGATGCGAATGAAACGCAGCTAAAGGAGACGCAGAGATCATTTTATGGTGGTGCGGTGGCGATGGCTTCGGTCTTGAGTGAAATCTCACGTATAGCTTCCCCGAAGGATCGGGCCATGGCTTTCAAAGAGGTAGGTGAAGAATTAGATCATTTTAAAGAAGACGTTTTAAAGGGGAAAAAGTAATGCGCAGCAGCCCGGGTTGAAGTCGGGCAACTGTACCAGATTATAAATCTATCATTAGAAGGTCCGCTTTGAGCGATCAAATATTTTCCACTGTCAAATCTGCAATCTCACTGGTCGACGTCATCAGCCGACAGTGTCCCTCTATCACCCTTAAAGGCAAAGGCCCCTTTCTTTCCGAATGCCCTCATTGCGGCAATCATGACTGCTGCAGCATCGTCCCTCCTGACAACCAGGGTTACAAGTGCCACTCCTGCGGCAAAGGCGGCGACCATTTTACATTCATCGAGCAGATCCGCGGCGTCGAGCGTTCCGAGTCACTGAGGATCGTGGCAGGCTGGGCGGGGGTTGAGTTGCCGAAGCGGCGGGAAGAACCGAAGCAGAAGCGCGAGAGCAAGCAGGAGAAAGTCTTCCGCCTGGCGCTCGAGCACTACGAGTCGGCCATGGTTGCGGACGGATCCGATGGGCAGGCGTGGTTTCTGAAAGCCCGGGGGCATGCGTCGGCGACGCTGAAGAAGATGCGGGTTGGTCTTGCGACGGGTCAGCTGCTTGCCTTCCTGAAGGAGCAGGGGATCGATCCTGAAGACGTGGTCGACGCGGGACTGGCTGACAAAAAAGAAGGGGAAGACGCTAAGCCCTATGATTATTTCAAAAAGGGCTGGGCTATCTTCCCGGTGATTGACTCGGACGGCAGGATACTGACCTTTAAGAGCAAGGACCCGGACAAGAAGGCGCCGGGGATCCCGCTGCGGGGGGAAAAGGTCTGGTTCCTGAACCATGCCGCTCTGGGCGGCAACGAGCTATTCGTCGTGGAAGGCGAGAACGACGGGGCTTCGCTTATGGATATCGGGTTTGATAACTGGGTGGGGACCGGCGGCGGGCCTGGGAAGGACCAGGTGAGGCTCCTTCGGAACAACCAGACGAACAAAACGGTCTATCTCTGGTTCGACAAGGACCCGGATAAAGATCCGCTCAAGAACGAGGGCGGCGTCCACCATACCCGGTACATTTATAAGGCACTGGCCATGGACAGCGTGAACGTGAAGGTTATCATCCACCCGGGGAAGGCCAAGGACCCGGATGAGTTTATCCAGGGGCTCATTAGGGAGGGGAAATCAATCTCGGAGGTACGGAAGGCTGTCCGGGAGCTTTTGAGCGCCTCTTTGACGCCCCTGGGCTGGGAATTGGAGCAGCTCCGGCTGATCCCTGATTCCGTGCGCCGGCTGGAGGCCTTCAAGGAGCGGAAACTGGCCCAGGAGATAAGCAGGATGCTTTCGGGGGCTGACCAGGAAGTTTATATCAAGATGGCGGCCGAGGCGATGGAGATCTCGGTGAAGTCTGTCCAGGAACATGTGGATGCTGCCGGCGACCTGATGTTCAAAATGAAGAATGCCTTTAAGGACGTGAAGACGGCCGATCCGATCGCACTGGCGGAATTCATTTATAAGGAGCTTTCGAACGGGGGTGGCGGCAGATTCTTTAAGACTCCGGATAAGCGCTTCTGGTTGCATCACGGCCGGCAGACGCTTGAGATCGAGAGCAGCAACCCGGACTTCTCGTCGATGATGCAGCGAACGATGCACCTGGTGCCGGTGGAAAAGCCGGGAAGCACCGTGCTGCACTGCCTGAAAAACCTATGCAACATGCACGGCGAGTATGTGGAGATGATGTCCTGGCTCTGGACCGATCGGGAGAGGGACACGATCTACGCGAATATGAACTGTGCCCTGAACAAGATCATCCGTCTGACGCCGGGGCAGGAGCCTGCCCTGGTCGACAACGGCACAAACAGTCAATCGGTCCTCCTATCCTCCAGCCCGCAGATCCGACAGTTCGAATACATCCAATCCGCCGGCGAAGCCGAAGGCTTTCGCGCGCTGAAAGAGCTGATTATGGATACGACTCCCTGCGAGTCGTCGCTCCGGTATCTGCTTTTGTGTTGGGGCATAAGCCCGTTCATGGTGAACTACCAGACCGATCGCGGATTGATGCAGGTGATCGGTCCATCGGGTACGGGAAAATCGAAGGTGGCGGAACGTCTGAGCCAGCTGATATTCGGCGAGTCGTATGTGGGCAAGGGGACCGGGGCTGCTGAGACGCGCGTGGCAACGTCTTCTCCCATGACGGTGCTGGATAACCTGGAGAACCGGAACCTGATGCAGGGCACGGTGGACTTCCTGCTCTTCGCGGCGAACAGCGCGAACAAGCCGAAGGCAAAATCCGGGTCGGACACTGAGGTACTGTTCCAGAAGCTGAACACGCTGGTCATGATAACCTCGATCGAACCGTTCCCGGGCCGGCTGCCGGAGTTGATAAACCGGACGTTCGTGCTCCTCCTGGAGTCAGAGTTCAGCCAGCATGGATATATGCATGACGAGTGTATGCGTGAAATCACGAAGAACCGGAGCATGATCCTGTCGGCAATCTTCAAGATGCTGACGAAGGACGTGTTGCCGAGACTTCATGAGCGACGGGACTGGTCGAAGTACATTCAGACGAAGTACCCGGGCCACAACAAGGAGCGGAACAACGAGCACCTCTGCACGATGATGCTGATCCTCGAGGGTGTATTGAAGTACCTGCGGCCAAAGAAGGACAAGGACCGGCCGATCAAGACGCTGGCGGCCGAGATCCTGCACCACTGGATATCGTGTCAGGAAGAGCATGCCAAGGAAACCTCAATCACATCAGACACGTTCCTGATGTTCATGGACGGGCTGCAGCACGAAGTCATGACGAAGATGCGCGGCAAGGAGATCGAGTGGCAGCAACATCCGTCTGAGTTCCCGGGAACAGAAGTGAAAGTCTTCGACGATCCGGAGTACCTGATGACGTTCTATGTTACAAAGCCGATAGAGGAATGGTCGATCGAGGAGGGTGAGTTCCGGGAGGAGTATTCCCGGTTCGAATTCATCACGCCTTCACCAAGGCTGTTCGAACTGATCAGCAAGTACTATCGCAACCAGAACCAGCGCAATCCCTTTGAGAGCGCTACGGGCCTGGCCGCCAGGATCCGGAATGGCAAGTCGGTGATGGAGTCGGGGGGGTGGGAGTACGTGACCAAGGAGTCCCTCGAGCAAAGATACAATACCGGGGAGCGGGCGAAGCCCGCTGAACTTACGCGATCGAACAACCAATTTAAGAAGATCGGTGGTCACTGGCACTGGCGCTTTAGCAAAAAGGTCCGACCACAGAAGTGAAGAATTTCAAAGACATATATTTTTTTACCTGTAGGCTCAAATTTAGAGCGAGGGCATTTTTTGAATTCATGTTCCCATGTTCCCCTAAACGATATTTAAATTAAATTTTTCAATAAGTTATAAATTATAAATTAGGGGAACATGGAGGGGAACATAGGGGGAACATGGGGGAACATGAGGGGAACATGGTTGAGAGTATTTTTCATCTTCCCCTAACGATAACACTATGAAAAATAATAAAAAAGTTTCATTAGGGGAACTTGGGAAGATGGGAAGATGAAAAATGCTCATACCAGAATATACATATTGGCTTGAAAGGCAGCAATTAAGAGAGACAACGGTCAAAAGCTACCCCGCGAAGGCGGAGATTTTCATTCACTGGCTCGAGGGTAAGGGCCTGGACGTGGCCGAGCTCGATGACGATATCGTGTTCAAGTTTTTGGAGTATCTGACGATCGAGCGGAAGCAGAGCTCTAACACCAGGCGGACGTACATGTTCGCGATCCGGAGCTACTGTGACTTTCTGGTTGAGAAGGGCATATTCTCGAAGAACCCGGCAAAAGAGGTCATGCTGCCGAAGCGCGTCGACGTGCCGCCGGGCAACCTCTCGGAAGAGGAGATCGCCAAGCTGATGACGGCCGCTTTTGAAAATAAAACCGAGAACGGCATGCGGGATCTGGCGATCATCTCTGTTCTGGCCGGGACAGCCTGCAGGGTGAGCGCTATTACCAGGATGACGCTGTCGGACTTCAGCATAGTGGATATTATCCAGCCCGAACGATGCCAGCATTGCGGTCAATATTTGTTGATGGGCAGGTTCGCCGGCAGGGGAAAGAAGACCAAGGCAACAATGGTTCGGCTGCATGAGAAGGGCGGGAAGGTGATTGATGCCCCTCTTCCCGAGAAGGCCTCGGCATACCTGAGCCTGTATCTTAGCAACCGGAAGAAGTGTTTCGGTACCGAGGTTGTTTTCCCTGTGAAGAGGAAGGGAGAGGTCAGCCCGATCAGTCGTCATGGTATCGGAGAAATGTTGAATCGATATGCCTTGAAGGCAGGGATAGGGAAGGTCCACCCTCACATGTTCAGGCATGCGGCTATTACCTGGTGGCTGGACTATGGAGTGGATCCCGAGACTGTGCAGCGGTACGTCGGGCACAGGGCGCTGCAGCAGACGCTTATCTATAGGCATAAGTCAATGAGGTCCTTTGTACACTCTGGCATCGCCACAGACCGGAATCTATTAGAGAGTGTTCCGACTCCGATGGATATCCTTTTCAATAAGGCTCGTCAATAAGTCTCTGCGCGTAACCATGGGTTTAGTTAGTTATTAGATAGTCTCTTTCTCTAAGTTATTTATGGGTTGATGTGAGTGAGTGGGGCTAGAGAATTTGGAACTAGACAGCAGAATCTATGAGAGGTAGGAAGACATTGATAATAAAGGACAGAATCAATGAACAAGCTGGGGTGGTTGTGTACAGGAGAGTAGTTTGTAAAATTGCAAAGGGGTAGGGGGTCAGTCCTGGGGGGTGGGTTGATTTGGAGATTGGGTACGTTCAGGTATGAATCGAGCTCGCGGAAAATCGCGGACCAAAAAGCGGGAGAGGGAAACCCGCCATCAGTAAAAATTGTGAAAAACTAAATAAACCGGGCAAGGGGGGCTAATGGTCGCCGAGGAATTAAAAACGAGAGAGGATTTTTGGAACGATATAAGGGAGGATTTTATCGCGGGCCTGACCGAGACCTTCTGTGAGGATGAGCATGATCCTTTCAAAAAGATCGCGGCGAAAGAGCGCGCAACGAAAATCGCGGACCGCCTGATCGAGGCGATCTGTCAGCGCGCGGGCGGCCGGAAGCTTTCCGTGCCTCATATTCCCCGGTGTCTTCGCCTCGTCCGTAATAAGCAACTTGCTCTCGACTTCGACGGAGCGAACCATCAACATGTGGGGGCGACGGCACTTTTTCTGCCGATCAAATCCCGCCAGGTGAGGAACATTCTGAAGATCATGAGGGGGGAATAAAAAAAGAAAAAATCTTTCTTTTTTCTATTGACAAATGACAATAGATAGTATATATTTAAATCACAATGAGGGCGGGGAATAAGCCCTCAAATAACCGGACCGTGGACCGGTAAATAAACTACGGCGGGTCTCATCCCGGAAAGGAGAGCAGCATGGACGAGCAGCAAAAGCAGCAGCAGGACATGGTAGTAATCTTTAGCTACACGAGGGAGCAGGCAATTGCAGACGGGGTACTGGTCGATGTATCCCAGACGAAAGAAGCAAGGGAAGCTGGTTTCAAAATTCCCATAGTAGTGACCGCCGGAGCTCATGCCCTGATCGAAGTGCCGGAAGCCCTTAAAGGAGTGCAGGACTACAAGGGCCGTCTCTGGGATACGCTCTTCCTCGCGGCTCAAGCGTTCCTGCGGTCTCGCGGGGACAAACACCTTGTTCCTTTCAAGGTGATTTACCAGACAGGGGAAGGGAGGGTTGAGATTTTGGACCTCTGGCTCTGCTTCAACGAGCATGAGGGATTCACAATCCTTCTTCCCGAGGAGTACTAAACAATCCGGGGGGGCGCAAGCCCCCCCTCTTTTGGAGAGAATCCATGACAACTGAATTCAAGGTTTTGCTTGACAAAAAACGGTCATACAAGCATTCGCTGCCGTGCCCCGAGTGTGGCACGTCACTGCTGCATAACTGCGTCAGGAATGGAGTCCGATACGTGGACGGCACCAAAGAGAACCCGAAAAGGATCTGGAACGCGGACCTGTACAAGTGTGCGGGATGCGGAATACTGGTCCTCACCGATTTCGGCTGGCCGTCCCAGTGGAACAAAAAGAACACCCCCGACCTGCAGGCGCTTCTCGACTACTGGAAAAAGCGAGCAGATGCCGCACGCGCCCAGGGATCACTTGCGGATGTATTTGTTTATTCCTGGCAGTTCGGCCCGGACAATTCGTCTACGATCAATGGTACGTGTGGCATCGGCCGCTTCGAGGAGGCGGCATGAACAGGGTTGGCACAGCCCGCGAAATTCTGTATACTGATGTCTCTATGAAACGACAATACGATCCACAACTGATCTGGGGGTACCTGACCAGGTACGCCGAGCAGAAATTCCCGGACCGTCCGCCCGGGTCCAGGATCCAGGTCTTTTTTTACCTGAAGAATAAAGAGGGTGCTTACTACCTGAACAACGGGCCGAAGCTTTACTGGGATGAGAAGGTCGGGGATCCATATTTTGTGAAGTGTGACCCGGGGTCGCTCGAGACGAACGCGGACCATCTTCGCGAGGTGCTGACGATCGGACTCAAGAAAAATCCGGAGGATGTTGTGATGTTTCCCAGTTTCGAGGAATTCCTGCATACGATTGGGCTCAAATGATAGTTGATCTCTGGAGGATAGGGACATGAGCAATTCACCCGGAAGAGTCGAGTACGAACCAGTTCTGATAGCAAGGAGTTTCGTGCCTTAATTCCAAAGGAAAAGCTATGAAAAAAATTTACAGTATGTCCCAGGTCGCGCGCGAGCTCGAGATATCAAAAGAGCGGGTACGGGTATTCTGGAACGAGGGCCGCATGCCTCACGACCGCGAGGACCAGGCCGGCCGGCCATACTGGACCAGGCTGCCGAAGAAGCCGGAGGCGATCGCCCCGGGGAGGAAGGCGCCGAAAGGAACGAAACGATGAAAGCCGAGTATGATCTATCCTCAGCGGTGCAGCTGCCGGCGATAACGCTTGAGCCCGTTTTTGTTTGTGGGGGCGCCTGCCTGAACGGTGGTTGTCATTCTCGCCGGTGCTCCGGGGATTATATGCTGATGTACGACATCTCGGACGACGATGGGAGTGATATCTGTTTCGTCGGGATGCGGAAGGAGGCGAGAGAATGAGTCGTGAAGCACTTACAATCAAGGGGCTTGAACATCAGATATACGATTTTCATGAAGAGAAAGCGCGATATCCAGACGAGATTCATCTCAACCTAGAAATGATTCGTGAGTTGTTTGATGATCCTGCCGCGAAATATTATTTTAAGGTGATACCAGATCGAGACTGTATTGCAAAGATGATGGGCAAAATACCGATTAGGCCCAGGGCCGTTGAATGTGTGACGTTCATCGTGGAGGGTAGACCATGAAACCCAGGGCGATCGGATACATCCGGGTCAGCACTGAGAAAGAGAAACAGGAAAACTCATGGATAGTGCAGCCGGAGACGATCAATACTTATGCGAAGATCCAGGACGTGGAGGTGATCGAGATCATCACCGACGAGGAGAGCGCGTGGAAGGTGCCTTTCTTCAAGCGCGCGGGCGGGCGCCGGATCGCGGCCATGGTCAAGTCGGGCCAGGTGCAGCACATCATCGGCGCGAAGGTGGA
>Ga0209318_1002023_pt1 | contig 10905 bp, 12 predicted proteins | sample RifGroE1_FD_183999 | JGI IMG/M metagenome (GOLD analysis project Ga0209318, IMG submission 183999) | Groundwater microbial communities from Rifle, Colorado, USA - Groundwater E1 (SPAdes) (version 2) | ecosystem: Environmental > Aquatic > Deep subsurface > Groundwater | place: Rifle, Colorado...
CATTGATGTTGAGAGTTATCGAGATAGGGATATCATTGACTTCTCCCCAAAAGCATCCACTCCGGGTGGTAGTATTATACACTCGGAACTTATGTTATACCAACCTCTCCTTCACTCCGACTGGCGGCATGGCTTTGGATTTATAGATTATACTGATCCCGCTGGATACATGAAAACAGTAGGGAATATTGATACTCGACATGACGGTGTGGTTGTTATGTCCACCGCAGCTGCCTCATCTGACACTGGAGATTTCCCAAAGATGGGTGGAGTAGTCCATAAAAGGATTCCATATTTCTATGGTAAGAAGGGTATACGCAAATATGTAGGCGGAGCATGGGCTACGGAAACACCCGCTCCGGCTTCTACGGTTAACACTCAATTAATGTTCTCATTAGGTACTGATTTATTTGCTGTTCCATATGAAGATAGAATTATGACTACCAAATTTGCCGGTCAGATTTTGACTCAACCAAATGAAGCGGTAGCCAATGATACGTATATTGACGAGAACGCCCCAACAACTAACTATGCCAATACGAATACACTTAAGGTTGGATATGTTACATCTAAGAAGAATTCATTCTGGATTAAACCAGACCTCACAGACTTACCAGTAGGGGCGACCATTACGGAAGTAAAGGTTACTTTCTACTGTAGCTCCCGTCACGCTACTGCAAACCCGACCATCAAAGCGGCACGAAGTCTACTCGCTGCTACCGAAGCTATGACATGGAATAAATACAACGGAACAGACGACTGGACAGGTAGTGCCGGAGGTGAGACTTCTGGAACAGACTATTCAGCAACTGCCCTCAATGCCGGTGCGGAGATGACCTCTACAGCAAGACAGTTCTTTACTATGACCTTAGACCCCACAGAATTTGCATCACTTGTAGCCTCTAATAACGGCATTCTCTTCTGGAATACAACTGTAGTTGCTGATAACAAGTGTGAATTCTATTCCTCATCTGGACCGAACTATGACCAGAGGCCCTACTTCACAATTAAGTACACCCTCGCTGGAAGTTGGGCGGATACAGGCGTAGACACCGATGCTAAAGACTACCACTGGTCTGCGGTGTATAATGGATTTATTTATTTAGGTGTACGAAATACTAATAGAGTACACTATTCCTCCTCTGCTACATTAGCAGACTTAGAGGGAAGTACAGCAGACACAGCGCACATTCTTGTGGGTGGTAGTTCTTATCCAACCATCAGTGCTATCAATTTCTTGGGTGGGCTATACATTGCAAAACCCGACGGGTTGTGGTTACTTGGTGAAGATAAAATAGCCAAACGAGTTCTTGACTTTAGTGGAGAGGCATCAGACCTTAACTTCTCATCTCTTGTTGAGCACAATGGATACCTCGTATTTACAATTAGAGATGTGATACATCAATGGAATGGGGCAAGACTTACACGTATAACCCCGCCACGAATTACTGACGACTGGCCGTATGTATCATATGGTGGCTTCTCTAACTTTATCACAGTGGGGGATTTCTTATACTGCACAGGACGTACAAATGAAACAACCTATACAGAGTCACTACTTTGTTATGATGGAGTAGGATGGCACAAACTCAGTGACATTATAACTAGTGGAACTGGTAAGACTACAATGCTGTTTTTTGATGTGGAGAATAATTATCTATGGTATCACGTTTCTAGTGACAGTGCTGAAACCACTTACTATATTTCCATACAGGTTAAGTCCTCTTATCCATACTCTAATTTCCCAACCACTGGAACGCACAGTCTTTATTCATCCAAGATGGACATGGGATTTGCAAGAGTTACAAAATCAACCCCATCTTTGCTGGTTGAGGCGTATAACCTATCTACAACCAGATACTTGACTGTCTATTATTCACTGGATGATGGAGAGTTTATAGAGTGGGGTAGGGTCTTTGTTGATGGGATTACTGAATTAAAGTTACCCGGAGGATTACTTACACGAGAGTTTAAGCGTATACAATTACGTATTGACTTTATTACTGGAACAGCAACTCAAACCCCAGTACTGGAAAGCACAACTCTACGATTCCTCATGCGTCCTGATATGGCATTAGGATGGAACTTCAATGTCATACTTGCTGACCATTTCATCTATGGTGAGATGGAGGACGCTCGTACCGCCTATCAGATTCTCAAGGACATGAGAGAAGCACGTAATAGCAAAGCCCCTATTGAGTATGTGGACATTGACGGGGGAGTATATCAAGCCTATGTCTCAGCATTCTCCCGTAGTGTACAGGAACGTAACGTAGACTTAGAAGAGGGTGGAGTTCCCTCAATTGAATCTGTACTGAATGTGAATATAGTTGAGGCGAAGTAATGGCTTGGAGTAAGAAGGACATACGCCGAACCCCGGATAGGAATACAGAGATTGTTCCAGTAGTTCGTACAAGAATCTTCATTCCGCAAAGTCCCACACGTCCTATTGACATTCACACAAAGGACCTAGTAAAGAAGGAATATGTTCGTACAAACCCTTGGTGGTTTACTGAACATAGACGTGGAATAAAGAGAGAGAAGCTAGGAGAAGACCCTCTGGAAATGAGGGCAGTACCCAAGTCACAACTCAAGGGAACATTACCAGAACGTATAGTGTATAAATCACTGGTAGATTTAATTAAACTAAATCCAAATGTAGATTTCACCTTCCAAAGTTCGCAACAGGGGGGTAGGTTGGAACTCGGAGGACTGGTTGCAGACTTCTTATTTCCTATCATGAAGATAGTTATACAGGTACAAGGCCCTACTCACAATATCTTTATTCGCATCAAGAAAGACTCTGAGCAACAAGACCTCCTCGCAGACATGGGATATCGTGTATTTGAAATTGAAGACGAAATCATTTATAATGAATATAGGTATGAAGCTTGGCTCCGCAACTTGTTTAACCTAGGTGGAGTTGGAGGTGGAACTGGCAACACACTAAATGTCGCAGGACAAGCCACAGCAGTTGGAACCTTGCAGCAGGATATAAGTGTGGACGAAGGAGAGATTGGTGATGAGAAAAGGCTTAATGATATTTACGATTTGCTTAATGATGTTTATGACATCATGCGGAGGAGTATCTAATATGGCAACATTAGACCAGATTTATGCAAAGGTAGAACAACTAAGGGATGAACTTGCAGTAGTTGTAGCAAGTGCTAAACTCAATCCAAAGCAGATTACGATTATACAAGGACTATCTGAGATTAATGCCAGTCTTGGAGTTATGAGAGCGGGTGAGTTTCTTGCCCTGTCCGATGGAGAAGACCCCCAAGATGCCGACGGTACGGGTACATTTATTTCAGCGTTAGGGCGAACCTTCGCCTCCAAACTTTACCATATTGGTGGAGTTTTCAATGGAGACTTAAAGTGGGGAGCCAATGCTATTACAGGTGAACTTGAAGCTGGAGACGGAGCTGTAAACCTAACCGCTAACGGATTGTCCCTATATGACGGAGCAACAGAGATTGGACGATTTGGAAACCTGAATGGATTTCTCAGCTATACAACTGACACCTATGGTATGGCTATGGGTGATGCTGACCAGTACATGACCTATGACCAAACCAACGGATTGAAAATATACGGTGCATTAGTTTCAGATAGAGAGATATTAACAGCAGACCGTACCTACTACGTCGCTACAACTGGAGATGATGGTAATGATGGATTAACCGTAGGTGCTCCGTTCCTCACGATTCAAAAGGCACTAGATGCCGCAAGCGTTAATATAGATTCGGCTTCTTTTGATGTTATAATTCAGCTCGCAACAGGAACATATACAGCGCCATCTATGGGGTTTGTTCCCAAAAGTTTGAGTGGCAGTGGCGTGATAATAATAAGAGGGAATACAACTACCCCCTCGAATGTAGTAGTGCAAACTGACGTAAACACGGTCAGGGGGATTTTTGAAGTGTCCTCAGTGAAAAATAAAGTTTTCTTAGAGGGGATGAAGTTTGTCTCTACTGCCTCCTCTACCGGGGTTGGTTCATCATTTTTCGTAGAACACTCCATTCTTGGATTTAATAATGTCGATTTTAGTGATTCTGAATATGCTCATATATATATAGGAACAAATGGCTATGTATTTAATGCCGAAAAGGATTATACCGCTACACGGGCATATTCAATTACCGGTGATGCACCATATCATATTCTAAATTATAATGGGACATACGAAGAAGCGGTAGGGACGGTCTCTCTGGTAGACACCCCTGCTTTGGGTGGGTATGTATTTGGAAGTTCAGTAAGTTTCTCTACCTTTTATTCTATGACATATACTGGCTCAGCTACCGGATATAGAGCGTATGCAACTTTGAACTCAGTTATATCATTAGGCGGAGTAACCCTACCCGGCGACACCGCAGGCGGAACAAGTTCCGGGGGAGTAATTCAATAGGAGATGTCATGAAACCGAAAAAAGAAATTACATTAGACGGAAAACAAAAAAAGAAGGCTACACTTAAGGGGAGACCCAAGACACCCCCACCCAGAAAAATGAAGATAACTAAAAATTCAATTCTTGGTCCAGGCACTGTAGACAATCAATCAGAAAACCACAAACTACCAGTTATTAAGGGAACGAGATTAGATGCTGGACGTGATTTATATTTCCCAAAATTGTGGAATGTTCCGACAAAAGCAGCATCAAAGCCCCACGATGGAAAACCTAGAATAGTTAAAGTTAAAAAGGTAATATCAAGAAGAACGTATTAGGAGGGTAGCATATGGAGAGTACAGCATATTACGATTTTGAACCTACAGTACAGGGAACCGACTGGGAGCGAACTCTTGAGTTCAAAACCAACGGTGTCGCTGATGACCTTACTGATTGGGATGCACGTGCCACATTTAGGGATAAGCCTAATATTGGTGGAGCTATAATTATTGACTTAACTACAACCCCAAACGCACAGGGTTCTGTAATTGTAATTTCAGCCTCTACCGGGTTAGTAACTTTTCGTATTGTAGATGTTGATTCAGATGCGTTTGCTCAGGATGTTCTTTATTGGGATTTGAAAATGACAGGACCCCCGGCTGATGGTTCCAAAGAGTCAGTTCCTATTAGGGGAACTCTTCCTATTATCAGAAAGATAACGGTATAATATGCCTACAGTTATTAATGTATATGATACAGTAGCCTCAATTGGGGTGAATGACCCGGAAGCATCTCTAACTATTTATGAAATGTTTATTGGGGTGGGGCCAACCGGACCGACGGGAGCTACCGGACCCGCTGGAGCCTCCGGAGTTGCCGGGAAACTTCCAAACTCTTATGCTGAATTGTCTTCACCCGAAGGTGTAACTTCCGCCACTCTTGTGGATATTCCCGGCATGTCTACTACAATTACACTGGAAGAAGCCGTGGAAATCGCTGTACTTTGTTCCTTTGAATTGCAAACTCAGGATGGCTCCAGTGCCTCGACTATTGGAATTGCAGTAAATATTAATGGCACAGATTATGATTCATACAGCCTCTATCTATCGGGCTCAAATGATACAGGAATTGGTGCGATTACGCACCGCTCGGCTGAGTTAGCTCCCGGTACTTATACGGTCAAGATGAGATTCCAGAGGACTTCTGGTGTATCTACTCCGGGTGTAAATCACATGGATATGCTTGTTATGGGATTGCAAGGAGCGCAAGGAGCAGACGGAACTGATGGAACAGTAACGGCAGTTACAGATGCTACTAGCGATATGTTATTCGGTGAGACTAATGTATGGACAAAGAAAACACTAGCAGAAGGCAAGACTATTCTGGGCATTACAAATGCACCAAATGTCGCCACGGACGCTACAAGTGACATGATGTTTGGAGTTGCAAATGCTTGGGCTAAGAAGACATTAGCTGAGGGTAAAAGCATTTTAGGCGTTCCATCCGCGGCAAGTATAGCAGAAGTAACAACTGGAACGGACACAAGTAAGTTCGTCACCCCTGACGCTTTGATGAATGGAGTCGTACATCCGTGGGGCGGCACTATCTCTAATCCACAGGCTGTGTATGCACAACGGGCGCAGCTGTTCATAGCCAAGACCGCCTCCGCCGTTACAGTAACAAGTATATTTGCAGATTGTAACGACCCGACACCAACGGCTGAAATCGCATGGGACTTGAAATTCGCAGACGATATGCACGACGGGGTATTTGCTAACGCAACTATAGTAGATGTTCTTGATACAACTAACGGCACATTTTCCGCCACAAGTGGATTCGATGATGCCACCATTCCGGCAAACAAGTATGTTTACCTTCAATTTGATTCTGCCCCACATGCAGACATTGTAGATATTTTGGTCGATATAGGGTACACGGTGGACTGATGGGCTTACTAGACGATTCCTATACCAAGTCACTACTACACTTTGACGGTGCTGACACTTCTACTACTTTCACAGATGAAAGTGGTAAGACGTGGACAGCTAGTGGGAATGCGCAAATTGATACTGCTCAAAGTAAGTTTGGCGGAGCGTCAGGATTGTTTGATGGCACGGGAGATTATATCGACACTCCCGACCATGATGATTTTACCGTTGGTTCTGGTGATTTAACCATTGATGCTTGGGTAAAGATAAATGGGGGTGCTGGCACAGACCGCAGAATAATCACTCAAATGAGTAGTGTAGCGGCTGAATATTCCTTTGGTTTACAGATATATACAGACAACAAGTTTTATTTTCAAGTATCAAACGGAACGGTATTCTCGGCGATTTCTAACAGCGCTTATACAGATACCGACTGGCATCATGTGGCGGGGATAAGATATGGAAACACCCTCTACATAGCAGTCGACGGTGTTTTCCAAACTACAACCGGGAATGTAACCGGAGTAACTGTCACAAATTCGACTTATAAGCCTACGATTGGCAGGGCAGGTGAAGCGAATGCTGCATACTGGAATGGCTGGATAGACGAATTCAGATTCAGCAAAGGCATTGCGAGATGGACGGCTGACTTTGAGCCTCGTACAGCGGCATATATGCCGGGTGGTCAGTTTATCAGATGGAGTAGTTAAAGGAGTAACATGGGAATGACATTTAATAACTATCCAATCAGGGGTATAGATGTGAGATGACATTGATATCTAATTGTGGGATATATAAGATTACTAACATGGCAAATGGAAACTTCTACATTGGTCAAAGTAATAACCTAAAAAGAAGAGGACAACACCATTTCAATGAACTCCAAAGAGGGGTTCACTACAGTACCCACATGCAAAATGCATTCAATAGATATGGAAAAGACTGTTTCATTTTTACTGTTATTCTATATTGTGAACCAGAAGAGTTAACTTATTATGAACAATCCTTAGTAGATTTATATGACCCTCCATACAATATATGTAAAGAATGTGTCACCAGCGCAAAAGGAGTAAAGCGAACCGAGGAAATGAATAAACGAAGGTCGGAAATGTCTAAAGGCCGAATAGCATCTGATGAGTCTAAACAAAAGATGAGAGACGCATGGAAAACTAGACTGCCAATAACAGATGAGACCCGTAAAAGAATGTCTCAATCTCAATCGAAGAGAACTCATTCAGATGAGACCAAGTTAAAAATGGCTAATACGCGAAAGCAATATTGGGAATCCAACGAAAACAGAGAAAGACAATCTGCACAAAAGAAGACCCAATGGAATGATACCGATTTTAGGTTAATGATGTCAACTGCGGCAAAGAACAGAGGCCATAAATGATTATCTTTACAGACAATAGTAACTGGAACGGCGATAAAAACTGGCAGAAAGAACTCGATGCCGGTGCTCAGGGTACAATTCTACGCGCCAGCCACGGTTTAAATAAAGACTTGAGATATGATAAATATAAGTCGACATGCTCCCATAAAAACATTGGCTCATATAATTACTTTGATTATCGCGGTGATGGTGCAGACCAATGTAAGAAATTCCTTGATATAACTGGAAACTACGGCAACATCAGAGGTGTAGTAGACCTTGAGGACAACTATGCAAATGGGTGGCCTAAACTTGATGGTATGATAGGTACGGCATTGTCAAGACTAATGGCGTGGGTAGACCAGTACATACTAGAAACAGGTCATAACCCAATTGCCTATCTGAATACAGGCTTGACAATAAAGAAAGACCGGCTAGGTAAGTATATATTCCGCAACTTTGTTTCAAAATGCGGTCTGTGGGTGGCTAACTACAATCAATCTATTTATATCAATGGTTCTTGGATAAAGATGGAAACACCCCCCACAGGCGCGTGGTCTGAGTGTGCCATGTGGCAATATACCTCAAAAGGAGATGGCTACCTTTATGGGAATGAAACCGGAAGTCCTTATATCGACCTCAATCGCGTACTTAATTTACAGTTATTATTAAAACCTGGAATTGTATTAGACCCACCTCCAGTTGTTACTCCCCCTCTTCCCCCAAATACTACAGGTATTGTAGGTATATCACAGCAGAATGAACTATATAAGTACATTCAATTTGGAGATACTAACATTGGGAATAACGGTTGCATACTTATTGATATAGTAATGCTACTAAAATATCTTGGCGTGGACATTGACCCACAAAGATTGGTTGACTGGTTGAAAGCAAACGGTGGATTGTATGGCAACCTATTTGTATGGAAGTCTATTGAGAAACTACTTCCCGGTTTAACATTTATTGCAAAATACACAGGTGGGGCGCTGGATAAGATTGATGAGTCCCTGTCACGGAAGATGCCATGTCTTGTACACGTAGATTTTAATCCCGGCACTTATGTTATTGACCAGCATTGGATATTGATTGTTGATAAAGTTGATGGGAGATATGTTGCAATTGACCCGAAAGACGGGATGAGAATATGGTTTGACGAGAGGTATGGAGACCCCCTAACCAACATTTATAATGTTTCCACCTATTCATATAGTGAAGTTCCAATCCCTCCAAACACACCAAAAACTAAAATAGTACAGATAGGTAAGACCCTAGTTGACTATCAGAATTTACGCAAGCTTCCCAGTCTTGATGCTCCTGTAATCACTAAAACCATGTCAGGCAAGGAAGTGGAAATCCTCGCCTTTGCAAAAGACGTTAGCGATAATTCATGGGTAAGACTCGGCCCTGATTTGTGGGCCGCACAACAGATAGGGGCAACTAGGTTTGTTGAGCAGGTGTACGTTTAGCAGGAGGTAAAGATGGATAACTTTAGTAATATACTTTCTATATTGGCTGTTATATTGTTGGGGGTATATATCGCCTCTATTGATATCCGCTTTGCTACCAGAAAGAAAGACGATATTTTCAGGTTTATCAAGGTGGCGTATGCCACTGTAGGACTACTTTGGGCGGGGCTATATGCCTCATTCCTAGTTAATCCTGCATGGCAGACTGAACCTATAACCCGCTTTGTCGTCCGAGGTCTCGTAATTCTAACTCTAATAGCATTGGCTATGGGGTCAACTGCTAGAGCTTACTCTGCCGGGATTTTCAAGGGAAAGGACTTATCTATATGAATTTACTAGATATCTTCCAAAACATCTCAATAATCGTCCTTATACTGGGAGGTATCTCTGGTATAGTGTGGACCTCTCGCAAGGGGAAGAAGGAGTTGAAGCAACAAGATATAAACATTAATGCGGGAGCGATTGATTCAAGCAAGGATGCTCTCGAAATCGTTACTATGTCTACAAAACAAGTCCTCGAATTAAAGAAAGAGATAGCAGAGGCAGAAGCTAGAATGAAGCTGGATAGAGATTCTCTTACCTCAGCCTACACTAAACAGATTACAGACCTGCAATGTGAAATAGCTGACGTTAAGGCCCAGTTGATTGAACGAGATAAGCGATTGGAAGAATTACAGGACTGGGCAGAACGCCTAGTCTTCCAAGTAAAATCCCTCGGTGGAGAGCCTGTGCCTATGAAGATAAAGAAGAAACAACCACAACTTGAAAAATAGATTTTATTGTGCTATAATAATACTATAATTAAAAAGGAGAGTAAAATGGAACTTCCGAATACTTTTAAAGAGTTCTTGTCGTTGATTGGAAGCCCAGTATTTATAGGGATTATCCTTTCGTTTGTGCTTGTTAGGTGGACGTGGTTTGTCAACCTTTCCAGCAAATTGAAATTCTGGCTGGTTGGTGGAGTTAGTTTACTTCTACCTATCGCCAGCAAAGCCGCAACGTTGTACTTGCCAACTGCATTTGTAGATTTTGTTGAGTTCTGGTGGCCAACGGTTGTAATTGGTATGGGTGTCTGGACTACTTCACAGGTATGGAATAAGTTGTTCGGTGAGAATGGTGCTATCTCTAAAGCCGCGACTATTCGGCAGATTAACGCTGATACCCCTCAGCAATCAGCTGAAACAGGTAAAGGATAACTATGCCTAAACCGAAGGGCAAAGTTAAAGGAAAGTGGATACCCCCGTGGGTCAAAGCTAAAGAAGAGGAAGACAAGAAAGCCTCGGCTAAGAAAACCAAAGCCAAGGCTTCTAAGAAGAAATAGATGAAGAAGTCCCCCTCAAATCGAGGGGGATTTTGTTATCTAGCTGTTAATGTTGAGTGATTTACGCTTTGTGGTAGTCAGCAGGTTTGCCTTTGTGCGGTACAGACATTGGCAGTTCTGACATCTCCTAGCTGGCCACTTACCAGCAGGCGTGAAGAAATGTCCCTCCGGTTCCCACTCTTTACTTCCACACACCGGACAAATCTCGATGGTCGAGTCTACATATAACGCTACGTTCAGGTTCTTTATATATGGCCTCAGTTTGAAAAATAGGTCACTGGTGCTGTAGATGTCGGCTTGATTATAGGAGAGCATCTTCTGCAAAGCTACAGGGTCTCCATAGTGGCAACGCTTCCACAGGTCAAATCCTCCTGTGTCCATCTTATCTCGCATACCCAATTTAGAATTTATGAACTGCATTTTATTTG
>Ga0209318_1002025_pt1 | contig 10889 bp, 12 predicted proteins | sample RifGroE1_FD_183999 | JGI IMG/M metagenome (GOLD analysis project Ga0209318, IMG submission 183999) | Groundwater microbial communities from Rifle, Colorado, USA - Groundwater E1 (SPAdes) (version 2) | ecosystem: Environmental > Aquatic > Deep subsurface > Groundwater | place: Rifle, Colorado...
AACACATAGAGAATTTAAAAAATTTAATAAAAAGTTTTTGTATTTAAAGTTGGGGATTAGCCAAGCGGTAAGGCAACGGGTTTTGATCCCGTCATGCGGGGGTTCGAATCCCTCATCCCCAACTTTGTATAGAAAAAATTATCGTTAAGGCATCCTGATTTCTATCGGGACAAGTGGGATGTTTGATTTTTTTCATCTATAACTTTGCATGCAAATCTTTAAAAAATAAAAATATGACTTTCTTTGTTTATATTTTAGAAAGCTCAAAAGATAAAAAACTTTACATCGGCCAAACTAATAACCTTGAAAATAGAATGAACAGGCACAATGCTGGGCAAGTTTCTTCCACAAAAAACAGAAGGCCTTTAAAAATTATTTATAGTGAAAAATTTTCTACTCGCAAAGAATCTATGAATAGGGAAAAATATTTAAAATCATTAAAAAATTCTCAATATATCTTTGATAAAATAATAAATCCTGCTACCCGAAGCAAAAAAGAGATCACAACGGCGAGTGAATGATGCGTAAATCCCTCATCCCCAACACCCTCATTAAGCAGCATTAGCTGTTTTTTTGTTAGCGCGATATTGACAAATATCAGATTATATGACAAAATCATCCATCTAGAGCAGGACCTTGAAAATTCAATCAGCACTCCATAATTCTATTTTTATCCTTAATTAGTTATATAGTTTGGGAGAAAATAATTGATTCAAAAAACCACAAGGAGAAATCATGACCAAGAATAACAAAAATTATAAAACGGATCGCATTCTGGAAGTAGTAGCAATTATCGGTGGATTTTTAGGTTTCTGTGTTTTTCCTGCTGTAATTTTCTTTGTTTTGCATGGAGAGATTGATTTGCATCTGGAGAGGTGGCAAATTACCAATCTAATAGGAAGATGGCAATTTATTTTATTTTGCCTGTGTTCTTTTTGGGCTGGACCTGCTGTTCCTGGATTGCTGTGTTTCTTTGGTGGAAACGACAGAATAAAAGAAATTTTTAAAAATCAGATGAACGTTTCAATCGTGATGTCAGCTTTCGTTATATCGTTTTTTGTAGCAGGCCTCTTTTTGGGCATAGCAAACGATGGTCCATCAGCGGTAAGGGCAGAATCTAGCGTGAGTACTTACGATGAAAATGTTCGAAGTATTTGCTTTTTCTTTAACGCTCTGGGCAGTATCATTGCGTACTCGATGGGCATATTATTCCAATGTTCATCATCTGGAAAAAAAATATGATGTCTAGCGGCTGCGAGAAATGTGTCTTTAAATTTAAAGCACTACTCGCAGCCGTTTTTTTATTATGGTTATAAAAATAATTTTGAGGGTATTCCATAACTATAACATTCCAAAGTGCAAAAGACGAATTATGCCTAAACGAAGAATACATTATTCTCAACTTATTATAATAATAAAATACACTCATTTTGGAGTGTATTTTTAATTTTGTAATAAAATAAATTTATTAACGTAATATTTTGTATAGAGTTAAAATTATATCGTTAAAAAGATAAGGAGGTGAAAAATATGAATAAAAAAATGGAAGTAAAATATTTTGCTTCTCCCGATGAAGTGAGAAAATTTGAAAAGGGAAAAATAGAACTAGTTAAGATCGGAGGCGCAATGGTTGGCAAAGCAACTTTTGAACCTGGCTGGAAGTGGTCCAAGCATGTAAAACCGCTAGCTGGTACCGAATGGTGTGAAGCTCCTCATTTCCAATATCTAATATCTGGCACGCTTCATGTAGTAATGGCTGATGGCACAGAAATAGACTTAAAACCCGGCAGCGCCTCTTCACTGCCATCTGGCCACGACGCCTGGGTAGTTGGCAACGAACCTGTTGTCGGAGTTGATTTTCAAGGAATGGCTGATTATGCCAAAAAAGCTAGCTAAGTTTAGATTAATCCAGCCACCAAAATGGATGATTATTATAAATTTTATTTGTAACATATCATCGTTTTTTGGTTGCGAAACTAACCGACACAATATGCCAACACTAACTAAAAAAACGGCTTGAACAGGTCGTTTTTAGCATTCACGTATTGACAAAGAACCATTTTTATGTATCATAAAGAGTTGTTGTTGTGCTGAAGAATTCACTATTTTACTAGCAGGATCGTTATTTTAAAGAAAGGAGAGTACCATGGTTAAGGCAGTATCTATAGAATTTCTACAAATCCATCCCCCATCAATCCCCGAGATGATAAGAGCAATTATTTATGCTGGCGAATTTAAGCCGGCTACTACGCCTATCGGCAAGGGAGAAGCTTTTATCCGAAATCTTACTCCTTTAGAGAAGGCACTGTTTACGCTGTTAATCGATACTACCGCCAAATACAATGCCATCACCGCATCTTTGGTCCCAGTATCTCCCGTTGAAGAGCTCCTACTCACTGAGTATGAAAGCAAATCCAAGCTCTTTCACGAAATTTTTATGGAAACTATTTCATCCCATCCATTAACAGAAGATGTCGACACTAACCGAATCGGGATTCGGGAAGGTCACATAATCGTGCTCCTGCCAGAAAAAAAACACGACTTTTTGGCTATCATGCTTAAGCCTAATTGCATAAGCTGCGCCAACTATCTGAGTTGCGATTATCCTGAAAGGGAAATCGTGTGGCGATAGCTCTCCCCTATTTACTGAGCAAACTCGCTCAACCGCCACCCTGCCAATACATTTGGTATGGGTGGCGTTTTTTATGTGAAAATAACAAAAATCCCGCACTCCTATATTCACGAAATGGATTTTATGAGCCGCTTTTATTCCTAAATAATCATTGACAAAACTACAAAAAAGTAGTATAGTTACAAGATGTATTAAGATACAGAAATAGTACTTCAAAACATGACCGAGGGAGTATACCATGAGCAAACATGCAACTATTTTGGCAGGATTATTGGCAATTATTTTGGTTGAAGTTTTGGTCTACTCGCTGTGCTCATTGTCTAAGACAGTAAGCACTCCGCTAACTGAGCAAGAAAAAGCTCAGATTGCGGATGAATTTATCTCCAAGATTGAGTGCAGCGGATATGGAAATATCCTTATGTGCAAAGTTCCAGTTTTCGAAAATCCGATTTTTCGAGTAGTGAAAGTAAAAATTACTCGGAAGATAAACGGGTACAGAGTCGACGAAGAATATCTCGGCGTCGAACTTACGTCCCACAACGTCGATATGGCCAACATCGTCAAAGAATTTTCCCAGCGATAACTTCCAGCGGAATATTCCGACTGGATATGATTCAGAAACCGCCCAAGCACCAAGTGCAAAAGGCGGTTTTGTTATACAATGAAGAATGAACAATGCAAAAATTCCTCATTCCAAAATAAAATTTTACCAACCATAAATAGATTGACACTATTCTCTGCAAATGATACCATCTTCCTAGCTATTTCAATCTGCCATCTAAAGAAATATTGGCATTATATATTTTTTCAAGGGAGGATACCAATCATGTACAATGTGTTGCAAAAAATAGACTGCATTGAAACAATTAAGGTGGTAAAAATTATGGACATTAATAAAATATTGTTTATTATTAATTTATATCACTACAAAGCTGGCTATCCAGATAAATTGGAACTGAAAACTATTTTTCCCTTAGAATTCGACAATCTTACGGAGGTGCGCGGATTTTTGAAAGGATTGGAAATCATACTGGGCGCTGAGTTTTATGTCACAAAAATTGAAACACTCGTTTTACGCTTGGATAGATGGACTAAAATATGCCGCGACCAAATCAAAGTCTGCATCCATAATGGACACGCTTTAATGGCCAAAGATTTGCCACATGATATTTTTTCGGCCGAAACAAAACTGGAATTTCTCGAACCAGATCACCAGTTATAAATTTAGTTACTGCGAATAATGAAAAACGTACTCGCTCCAAGCAAAACCTAGGCTTGGAGCGATTTTTTTTATAAAAAACGATAATCAAGATCGTTAGCATTTCTTAGGTTTCATAAACATGCTCCACCAACGCGAAGTTTGGTTAATTAAATTGTATTCTTAATATATAATAAAAATCACCCTGCAACTTTTCATAAGTTACAGGGCGTTTTGTTTAGCATGGAGAGACTTATATCCCGCATCTAACTTTCGGGTTGAAAGATGTCCTTGACTATGTCAAGAAGCCAGTTAGCAGGGAAATTTCCTAATCCAACCATCTGGTTCAATAAGCTGAGGACATGCGCCACTTTGGACATATCTTTCTCTTCGCAGAAAGCATATCTGGATATTTTCTCAAGTGCCCCTCTCACTTCTCGTCTTTTATCTTCTATAAACGAAGTCTCTAAACATCGCTCAACATAAGACAGAATATCCTGTCTGAAATGTTCCCACGACTCTCTTTGTGATTTTTCCTTTTTTTCTCGATACTCTTCATCATTGAGATATTTGATTACCAACTGAGAGATGCCATTTATTTCTCTGATACAATATTCTTCCCGTTCGCAAAACATATTTTGGATAGGAGGATTCGGAGCCCACATTTCTTCCTCTTGATAAAAAGGATCAGGAAAAGTTTCCCGAAAATCTTCCTCGGCCATTTTCATATCCCAATCGGCTTGAATTTCATCAAGAGCCCGATATCGTTCATTCAGGAAATTCTCCCTTTCTTTCCTGCATAACTCTTCAAGATTTGGGCCACACGTATCATCATGCGAATAGCCATAGCCGAGCACACCACTCCAATGATCAATCTTTTTCTTGAGTTCAGCGAAAATATATGTATCTTCGATGTTGAGCACCCAAAGCAAATATTGCTTGGCTTGTTTTCCGAGTGATTTATTCTCATCAAGCTTTCTGCCAGACAACCAATCATACAAATCGCCTTCTTCTTCTGAGTCAAGTAAGCTTGCGATAATATCCACATGCGGACTTATATAGTGCATAAGAAACATCGATGTTAACACCATTATTCGAGTGGAGGCGTCATTAACCATTATCAACTCATCACATTTTTGAGAAACTTGCTCAAATGTCGGCACTGACGTTTCAGCATCCTGCTCCATAAAGCTTCCAAATATATCCTCAAGCTCCCTCATTGCAGAACTGGTCAATGGATTTACTTGGCTAGAAAATTTCCAACACCAAGCTGCCTTGAGTCTTGATTTTGCAATATCTTTTTTCACACTCGACCCCCTTTTACCATAATTTTAGTATAGAGACGTTGTTATAGATAAACTAAATTAAAAAAGAACTTTCGTATATCAATAATAAATTTTTCTTGATATTATAGTATTTAAGCAAAGATATGTATAAATGTAAAGCAAATCTAAATTTTATCTTACATCTGATTTTAAAACACCTTTTTGTTTAAAATTTTATAATTATTGACACACCCATAAAATTAATACTATATTATACTAAGATTTAACAAGTGTGATATTTTTTAACCCGTCGCTAAATATATGGCGACAGAAGCAAGTCCTATCTATAACCAGAAAAGGAGCAGCTATGAAAGTATCAGAACAATCCCCCCAAGAACTCAAAGAAATGCAAGAAGCCGCAAAACGGCAACATGAAAGTGCTGTCATTAATCAATCGCTTGAAGTATTTGATCCCTGCCTTGGTTGTCAAGATTACGAAAACTGCACCCATCCAGAAAAAACTATCCGATAAAAGTCTCGTGAGCATTTCTGCTAGCCCACCCCCACCCTTGCCAAGAATTTGGTACGGGTGGTGTTTTTTATATAAAAAAACGATCATCAAGACCGTTAATATTGCTTAAATTTTATAACCATGCCTCGCAAAAGCGAAATTTAGGTTAATTAAATTGTATTCTTATCTTGCTTTATTTTTAAACAAAAATCAACTTTTTGTTTATAAAAAGCTTTGCACTTTGTGCAATTCTTTACATCCACATTGGGGGCAATCCATTTCCTCCACCTTAGTTCCTTTTGGAATTTCCACCTCTCCGCTGTAATCACAGTTATCACAAACAGCCTCCAGTTTGTATGTTTCTTCAATCATAGATAATATTATTTTATAAAATTACGATATCATGCTAATTTTACTAAATATCTCTATATTAATCAACTTTAAAATAATTTATTAAACACTTGCCCATATCCCAGTATCAAGCGTATAATAATAACTAATCTTACAAAAAAAAATAATTTAATTTATTTAATTAATCATAATGGAAGAACAACAAAAAATGATACCTTGCAATGGTAAATCACCAAAAATCGCCAGGGGAGTATTACAAATAGCAGGAGCAGTGCCATTTGCTGGTGGATTATTTTCTGCCGCAGCTGGATATTGGTCGGAACATGATCAAGAACAAGTAAACAATTTTTTCAAGCGATGGGTTGAAATGCTTGAAGACGAGATTAAAGAAAAACAACAAACAATAATGGAAATTACAGCAAGACTTGATATTCATGACGAAGAAATTTCAAAAAGAATAAGTAGTGATGAATATCAATCACTAATTAAAAAAACTTTTCGAGAATGGGCAGGTGCCGAAAGTGAAGAAAAAAGAGTTTACATAAGGAATATTCTCGCAAATGCAGCAGCTACAACATTGACTAGTGATGAAGTTGTCAGACTCTTTATAGATTGGCTTTCTGCTTATTCAGAACTCCACTTTAAAGTCATTGCAGTTATTTACAGACATCATACCGAAGGAATAACTAGGGGTAATGTTTGGACTGAATTGGGCAAAAAGGAAGTAGCAGAAAATTCCGCCGATGCAGATTTATTTAAACTTCTATTCCGAGATTTGAGTACTGGAGGAGTAATCAGACAGCACAGAGAAACTGATTATTATGGAAACTTTATTTATAAAAAAACACAGAAAAGATCAAAAGGTTCAGGACCAAAACAAATAACATCCGCTTTTGACGAAAAAGATTCTTATGAGCTAACAGAGCTTGGCAGACAATTTGTTCATTATGCAATGACTGATTTACCTCTAAAAATTGAATACCACCCAGAAAATTGCACGGATTCAGCCGAATAACAATATCTCTCCCCTCTCAATATAAGTTCCAACTTCGTCCCATAATATCAGTAAAAATTTAAAAAGCCTCTTCCAAATTTTATGGACTAGGCTTTTTGTTGTTCGGATTGTTCCTGTAAGATTTATAATTAATTTAAAAATTTTATTAATTCTCCCGTTGGCTAGTGAAAAATATTTTAATCCCCAAAAGTTTAAACTCCCATTTTATCAGAAAACAAATTAAGATAAGACAGCAAATCCAGAACCCTAATTCGGTAGTCGCGAGGTTAATGATAAGATTTGCCGTTAATTCTCCAAAAATAATTGAAATGGTGATTATAATATAATTTATGCAAACTTTGCAAAGAAACCAGTATATTCCAGAAACGATAAATGGGACAGAAACAAAATTAAATAATACAAGAACTATGGAACAAATCACCTTAATAATTATAATCATTCCAACTCCTCCTTTTAAATAAGTTAGAAATCAGTGCAAAATTAAAACTATTGGCATATTTATTTCAACTAATGATACTAATATATTATTGTCTTTTTGTAAATAGAAAAACAGTATCCGTATTATGATTGGATAATTTTAAAGGCCATCGGGAAAATTAATTTCCTGATGGCCCCTTGCCGGTCAATGACCGACTAGAAACTATAAGTAATGCCAACCAGCGCCGAGAATTCAGTGTCTCTGTCTTGAGCGTCAACTATGGGCGTCGTAACCTTGCCGCCAAGATCCAAAGCTACATTTTCATAGAGAGCGTAGCTGAGAATCACTTGGAGCAAGCCAACTGCGCCTGCTTCCGTATCCTTGCCGTCATCTAGGACAATGGCAATCTTATTGTTGAGCGACAGTTGCTCCGTGAAAGAGTGCCCGTGGAGCATACCAATGAAGAAATTGGAGCTGGTATCACCCTCTCCAATCAGCTCATTCCACTCCACACGAACATAGGGAGTGAAAGTGTCTCCGCCCTCTTCGAGAGAAAATTCCCGACTGAGTTCAACTATCCACTCAGCCACATCGCCTTCTTTGCCCGCAAACAACTGCGCGCAGTCGATGTAGTTGAAGCCGACTTGAACAGTTACCCATTCGAAATCTTTGAGCCACGAAACGATGAAATCCATCTCATTGGCCGACTCATCCTTGAACACTCCATCAAACTGATAGGAGCCCCAAAGCTCAAGACTAAATTGCCCCCAGTTGGCCGTATCGTAAGCCAGGAAAATATCCGGCTGATACACAGCCTTTCCCTCACTTACATCAAACCCGCTGTCTGAGTGGTATTTGTCGGCAATGACCAATCCGATACTTCCAGAAAAACCGCCCTGTTCTTCTTCAGTTGCGAAGGAGCTGTTGCCAACAATCAGACCACAGAAACAAAGCGCCATAGCCACTAAAATTCTCATTGATTTCATTGTCTTCTCCTTTTCTCTTTTTGGATAAAAGCCCTCTCCGTGCTAGGGCTAAATTATATATAAATAAGAACTTGCACGAATATACAACAATAGCACAAAAAAGATAATTTGTCAATATAAATCACTAGCAATTCTGGCCATTTTCTTGCCTTCCTTATGGGTTTTAATATTAAATACATAATAAATACACATCAAATACAGGGTCCACACCTTACGACTAAAATAAAATAAATCAACTCAAGAGGGAGCGTTTAAAAACTTTGTTACGAAGCGATAGCGGAGTCTGAAGTTTTAGCGGAACGAGAGTTAGATTTATTTATTTTAGGAGTACGTGTGGCAGTTTTTGTAACTTTTTGCTGTCAAAAAGTTAGTGAGAAAAATTTGAGGACAGCGTTCTATAGCATGAGCACACACAAAAAATAAAGGTAGAGGTTTTTCTAATTAATAAAAAAACAGCCTAATTTGGGCTGTTTTTATAGTTCAAAATTATATTCACTCCCTCACCCCAACCCTCTCCCAAAGGGCGAGGGGGATAGAAAATTGTCTTAATTAGCAGGGTTTTTAGGAGCTCGGCATTCGCTGATTAAGCAAATATTTCGAAAAGTAATAGTTTTGCCATCATCCCCGCTTTTGGTATTTTCGGTTATTCCAAAAGAATAAGTATTGCCTGCGCATACTCCCAATTTTTCAAAATCAGATTGGGCGCGACTCACTTGTCCATCTCTTTTGGTTTGGAAGAAAGAATAAAAGTTTCCTCCGGCTTTAATCGCCACTCTTCCATTTTCCGCTTTAATATCCTCAACGGTTAAGTCCATAAATTTTATATCACTCATTTTTTTTATTTTACTTAATTAATTTTATACATCCATTATCTTATCACGAAATGAACAATATTAAAAATGCTCCCGGAGTTCCTTAAAATCCCTTTAATTTCATTATTCCTATTTTTCTTCTTCTCAAATACCAAGCCAATAGAAGCGCTCCGATACCGGTTGCTACGAAGTAGGGCCAAACTCTTTTTTGTATTTTTGGCAATTCTTCTTGAACAGTCGTTGCTCCCTCCACTCTTTTTTCTCCTGTTCCCTCTTCTTGATCAGTATTAATATTTTGATTTTGTCCATTTTCTCCGGCGTTATTATTTTCCCCAGGAGTTTGAGAAGCTGTGTCATTTGCTCCTTCATCATTTACAATCACATCCTCTCCGCTTTCTGGAATTTCCACAGAAATATTTTTCTCATCACTTTTATTTCCAGCTTCGTCTACACTTACCAATTTATAATAATATTTTTCCCCTCTCTCGACATCTCGGTCAGTTATATCTTTGTCATTATCATTGTTTTTGGCAATGCGCGAACCAGAGTTAGTATCAAAATTTTTGCTAGTGCCTCGATAAACATACACTTGATCAATATCGGAATCGTTAGCGCTCCAATCTAACTTTACAGTATTTTTTTCTCCATCATATTTCACATCTAAGCCTCTAATTTCGTCTGGAGCATGAGTATCAACTTTTACATTTTTAACTCCCACCGCGCTATAGTTCCCAGCTTTGTCCAAAGAACGATAATAGAAAACGTGCTTACCATCATTAATTTTTACTGCTTCAGTATAAGTTTTCCATGCACCCGTTTGTGAATCAATTTGATATTCAATTTTGTCCAAATTGATATTATCGTTGGCAGCTAAACTTATTTCCGGGATTGTGTCATACCAACCATTTTCGCCGTTGGCAGAATTTGGATTGATAGCCAGATTGATTTCCGGAATAGTTTTATCAAGAACAATAGTTAAGGTATAAGTATTTTCCATATTTCCCGCCTTATCTATGGCGTGGGATTTGATAGTATATGAATCCTCAACCACAGAACCTAATGTATAATTCCAAGAATTTGTCCCGCTAGCTTCAACCAAAAACTCATCAGTCTGCCAAGCTGAACCATTCCAATATTTATTTAAACCATTTTGGATGGAAAGTTTTACCTTTTCTACTCCACTTAAATTATCACTGGCTGTTCCGCTTATTTTTCCATCCCAAGAATTGCTATAAACAATTTCATTATCTCCTCCTCCGTTTATGGTACTAGTCGGAAAAGTTAAATCAATATTAGCTTCATTTGATTCGGTTATAATCGTATAGCAATTTCCGGCTTTATCACAAACAGTCGGAGTAACTGAACAAGTTTGCTTTTCTCCTTCAGAATTTATTTCGCAAGTTGGATTAGCATATTCACCTTCCATATTGTCATCGTTAAATTCGAAAACTGAGGTCTGGGCAGAATTATACCAACCGGAAAATAGTGTTTTAAAAGAAAGATTTGGAGATGTATTGTCTACTTTAACATCAACTACAAAATCAGTACTACGATTATCTGCTGCATCTCTTTCTGCAAACTTAATTTGATATTCACCATCCTCCACATTTTTTGTATTCCAAGAGTAAAACAATTTATCACTAAATTGATCTGTATGGTTTACTACTTTTGAATAGACTTGTTGACCATTGCTTTTTTTAA
>Ga0209318_1002026_pt1 | contig 10888 bp, 28 predicted proteins | sample RifGroE1_FD_183999 | JGI IMG/M metagenome (GOLD analysis project Ga0209318, IMG submission 183999) | Groundwater microbial communities from Rifle, Colorado, USA - Groundwater E1 (SPAdes) (version 2) | ecosystem: Environmental > Aquatic > Deep subsurface > Groundwater | place: Rifle, Colorado...
GTCAGTCAAATAGAAGGGGATATAGAGTTATCAGTGTATTAGAAAATAGAATTTATCATTTGTATTACACTAATTCATGTGAGAATGGGATCATTAAAAGATTTCAGCGTAAGATGGCTGAGAGTAAGGCTATTGTCGGTCAATTTGATGTGTGTTTAGAAGATGATGATTCTATTAGAACTGCTAGTAAACTTGGTGAAAAGATTAACGAAGGAATATGTGTAAAGTAATAAATAAAATATTGACATTTATAATCAAGTAATGTATAATCTATACATAGGACAAATTAAATAAATAATAAATAAAAAGGAGAGGAAAAACAAATGAAAAAGTTACTTGCCACATCGATTATTCCAATCCTAATATTATCGGGCTGTGGTGCAAAATCTAATCAAATCCAAAAACCTCAAACACAACAATCTCAAGATCAAGATGAAGAAATGGGATGGTTCGAAGATGAGGTTTTGGATATGGATGATTGGGGCGAAAGTAAACACAAGAAAGTCAAACCTAAGACATCTACAGGCACTTCTAATGCGACAAAACCATCTGCTGATAGTAAATCACCTATTGTAAAATCTAAGTCTAGTACAAGCAAAAAGAAGAGTTGAGGAGGGATGTAAATACAATTTAATTCAATTAAAATATTTCTTTCAAAGTGTTTTGGAAAGGAGGCAAGAAAGTGGATACAATTACCCTACAAGACAACCATAAAAAAGCATTAAGTAGTAAAATTACCAAAGCTATTAATTCTATACCAGATGAGGACATTCAAGAAATGTTTTTAAATTATATTGAAAATGAGATTGACAATTTGTATTCTGAAAGTAATTTTCAAGATGTGGTGGAATCTCAGTTGAGAGAAGTTATTAGAAACATGTTTATTGAAAAGGGATTATTAAAAACAACGAAAATTGAGGAGAGTGTTTAAATAAATGAAGAAAATAGTAGAATTAAAATATTTAACGCCTTTGGAGTTTGTAGCAATGTATACCCGTGAAGAATTAAAGGAAGAGTGTTTTAAACTTGAGAAATACGCCCAAGCAACCATAGTAAAAATGATTGAATTGATTAGCAAAAATGATACTGATAAGTTGATTAATATTTTCAATAAGTTTGCTCCTGAAGTTGGATATCTGTATTGTGGAGAACATAATATATTTCATGAGTATACAAATTGTCCATTTTGTCAATTAGATATACGAGTTGATTAATAAAATAAATATTTTCAGGAAATTGTAATTTCAAAAATCAAGCTATAAGCCACTTTCAGAGGTTGTAATTTCCAATAAAAAGTCTATTTTAATGGAGTTAAATATATAATAAAAGGAGAGAATAAAAATGGACTACGATGACTATGAAAATTATTATGAACCAAGTGAGGTAGATCAATTAGTTGAGGAATTTAGAGATAAATGCAGAGAACATTTATTACCAAATATCCGTGAAGAAATTGAACGCCTTAACAAAGAGAATCTTGAACTTAGACAAAAATATAACGAATATAAAACTAAGGAATCTGAATTAAATAACAAGGAAAGAAATTTAAAATATAAGGGAGAAAATCTTAAAAGAGAAGTCGAAAAAGAATTTTATGAAAGTAACATAGGTGACACTTTAAAAGATTACATAGAAAAATCAGAAGTATGGTTTGCGGATAGTAAAGGGTTTCGCCAAGATAAGTGTTCTCTATGTAATGATAAGCGTAAATTAGTTGCCAATTTCTCAAATGGTAAAACAACAGAAACAAGTTGTGATTGTAGTAATTTAATACATAAATTTGTACCAGAAATATCAGAGTTATCTATGATTAAATTTAATAAAAAGGATAGTCGATATCAATCAGAAAGAAAATTTTATATATCAAAAACTTATACTCCATCAAAAGATTCTAGTTATAGAGATGATTATAGTTATAATGAATTTAAACTTTGCCAGATTGTAGATGAATTTGGCGAAATTATTAAGGAATTACATGAAACCAAAGAGTATAATACAAAGGTTGGATTTAAAAATAAGGAAGAATGCCAAAAATATTGTGATTGGTTAAATAGCATCAAAAATTAAATTAATAGGAGGATGTATTTATATGCCATCAAAGTTTGGAATTAATAATGAAACGGGAGATGTCGTTATGGAAGGGACTATAAATGATTTTAACAAGGAAATAAAAATCAAAGAGGAAGATAAATTGGAAAAGTTTGATATTGAAAGACATTGGGATGATTTTATACGTTATAAAATAGCAGTAAATTGTCCAACTGAAAAATTAGCAAACGAATTCTTAAAGTATTGCAAGGAAAGAAACATTAATTGGTATGGTGGTAAATCCCTTGATGATCATAACAATTGGAAATCTAGAGAAACATGTTATTATTGCGAAGATAAAGAAATGACATTTGGGCATGTAAAATTAGATTATGCTAAAAGTAGTAGAATGATAGTTGTAGAATTTACTGGATTTGAAAATACATATATTCTCGTAGATAAACCAAAACAAAATAAACCACCTCTAAGTGTTATGTCAAAGCAAATATTTGAGTGGCATAGAGTTATAGAATTATGTAGGGCATTACATGAATATAGTTTATTTGAAGATGTTGATCAAAATCTAATGATTAAGTGGGCTGATGAGTTAAATGATAGGTTATATGGATTGAAAGGAGATAAGGAATTTGACTTGTTGGGTAATCTATAAACGCAAAAATGAATTAAGCACAGCAAAAGCAATGAAATTTGTTGCTAATTCATATGAAGAAATCAGCAAGATCGCAAAAGAATGGGTAGACAGTAGAGATGATATTGAAATAATTGATGTTACTGAATCTGTATATGAAGAGGACTAACAAGATGAAAGTTTCATTTGTTCGGAATTTAAATAAAAAATAATTTTAGAAAGAAGGAATACACAAATGAAAAAGAAATTAATTATTTTAGGAATATCTACACTATTATTAACCTTACCTCTTACTGGTTGTTTTGAGGGTATGAAAAATAATATAGCTAAGAATGGTGGCTTAACTTCTAGTGCAGGAGATTATATTGTAATTAATCAGTCTGGTGGGAAGATTATGGATGCTTATAAATTAAAGGATAGATTCGTTCAAAGTGAAACTGGATCTGATGGATGGAATTTCAAAGATGACGCAGGAAATGTAATTATGCTAGGTGGAGATATAAAAGTTATTAGAGTTTATGATTCTAGAACTTGGGATGATTATAAAGAATTTCATACAGAATTTGATGGTGAATTTCAAACTTTGAAAAGTAAATAAGTGCAATCAATTAAAGAAGGGAAATGATAAACAATGTTAATCAAAATTATTAAAAATGATCCACCTATTAATGGTTCAAGTGACATTAGTAAATATATTGGTCAGATTTTTAAAGCTATTCCGCAGGGAGAAGGAGATGTTTCGATAGATGATGAGAGTGAATTATTAGCAATGACAATATTCAAAGGAGAATATGAAATTGTAGAGGAAGGTAATTAAATTATGGAAATTCTAAATTTAGATGATCACGTATATGACTGTTACACTTCAAAAGTAAAAGGTAATAAACTGCTTTCATATGAAATGGTTCAGCGAAAATTAACAAGAAATTATCATCTGTCCAAGTAAGTAAAGTTAGGTTCACAAGAATTGTGCCTCTATGGATGTTTAACATTCTTAGTAAGTGAAAATTGTGTCTTATGGTTAAAGAATTACATCGGAACAGATACATCTTGGTTTGTAAAGGATATGAAGAAATACAACAAACTTAATGAGCAATTAGGAATTGACAACAATTCAAGAGAATTAAAACTTGACTAAATGCAAAAATAAATATATAATGTAAGGAGAGGAGTTAATCAATTGGCAAATATGAATAAGATTATGATACTTAAAGGTGGTAGTCCTGCAATACATATGACAGGCGATATTGGTAGAAAATGTGATAATAAAATTAGGATTCATTCAGAGGATGATACATATTATATAGGAAATTTTGAAGAAGGTTTTGGATTCATTAATGTAAAATTTAACAAATCAGATTGTAGGCCATTAACCCAAATGGAAAGAGAAAAGTTGAATGGCAGTTGGTATGGTATTAATGGCAATCCGTTATATAGGATTTATGTGGATGATGAAGGAAATGTGGTAAATGGAAAGGTTTTGACAATCAAAGGTGTAATCAGTAAAGTTACTGATTCATTAGGAAATGATAAACATAGTAATTTTATTAATTTAGAAGTTGAGTTTGGAGAGGATATTTTAATTGGTAGAAGCGTTGTTATGTTGACAGGTAAAGGTGCTATTACTACATCAAGAGTGACTAATGTTGATATTTATGAGAAGCAATATATAATTTATACGAAAAATAGTATTTATTATATTGAGGTAGTTTAATGGCTGAGAAAATCATTGCTTATCTCAAGCAAGAAGCAGATAAAGAAGTTGCAAGAAAAGCGAAAGATATTAATTATTATTTTAAAAAATGTTATTATAAACACAATTTAAGTCGTAGGTAATAATACATAAATTGACTCTTTTAACGGGTTGGGAAGGAATGAAATATATGAGTGAGATGGAACATTATAGTGGAATATTAAGAGAAATACCAAAGTTGGAGAATGAAACATTAGAAGAACAATGTAAAAGATTATTAGATGTAGATGAAATTGATATACATTACGAATCATATAAAGAAATGTTTGAAGATAAAAATTATGGAGAATATGTGATATATAATGATTTAGTATATGAGATTACCTCAAGAAAAGCAGATCCATATGACGATATATTTGTAGCAAATAAAAACAGTGATGGTTCAATAAGTTTTGAAGTTCAATACTATAATGGTGGATGTGGTTATAGCGATGCAATTGAAATTGCGTTAAGTAATATCCGAGAAAATTAAGAATTTACGGGAAAGGAGGTTCAAAACAATGGTAAAAATGACTAAGAAAGAATTGATAATTTTACTACAAAATGATAATTCTCCTGACAATACACCATTGACAATAGTTTTAGAATGTACTAATAATGATGAGTGTATTATTGCCGAAATTACAAACATAACATTTGACACAAGGGATAAAGAATTAATTTTAAATGGGACTTACGAAGAGGAATATTAAGAAAGGAGAATTTGATTAATATGAAAAAGTTTTGTGTAGAAATGGCAGTTGGTTATTGTGCTAGTTTAGTGGTTGAAGCAGATGATGAAATTGATGCCATTAAGAAAACAAAAGAAATAGTATTAGACGATCCTACTAGTTTTTATGATGGAAATTTAGAGATAGAGCAGATTAATTATGTTGCAGAAGTAAAATAAGAAATATAATTAAAAAGGAAGTGCAAATATGCTAACATCTACAATTGTAATTTCAGGTGCAATAGTTTTAGGAATTGGTGCTATTTTGTTTTCCAAAAGAAAGAAAAATAAAAAAGAATCTAAAAAGGAAATTACCATTCAAGAAAATAAACCATATGGGTTTAAGAATCAAATTAAACCCATATATAATCCAATTCAAAACTCAGCCACAAAACTAACATCATCACCTTTAAAAAGTTCTACAACTATTTATAGAAGTAATGCTTGCCATAATGATACATCAGATTTATTAGATACTATTATTGCAGTTGAAGCAATTGAGAATTTATCACATCACCATGACCATCATCATTGTCATGATTCTTCGCCTTCTTATGAATCACATAGTTATGAGAGTAGTCATAGTAGTTGGGATAGTGGATCATCTAGTTCATATGATAGTGGGAGTTCATATGATAGTGGTAGCAGTTATGATTCTGGAAGTTGTGATTGTGGAGGGTGTGATTAATGTCAAAATTTACAGATGGAGATATGAAAAGATATACCTTGATAAAGTCTAAGGATAAAAAGGGTTGTACAATGTGTTATAATCAAACCGAATATATTGATTATATTTGCGAAAGCAGAATGTGTAGTGCAAAATGTTCAGAAGTATTTTATAAAATGATGGATCAATCGTGTGCTAAGGAAATGTAGTTTTAATTGATTGTTAGAGAAAGGAGTTAATTATGGGATACACAACAAAATTTAATATTGGTGATACAGTATGGTTTGTAGAAGAAGAAACTGTATATGGAAACAACTGCTCATGTTGCAATGGAAGATTGCCTGATTCTAAGGTAATGAAGGTACACAAAACTACAGTTAAAGAAATATTTATTGGAAGTGGATATAATAAACCATATGAAAATTATAATTTAACATATCCACGAAGTCTTCCAGCAAGTAGACTTTATGCAACTAAAAATGAGGCAGAAGAATCAATCAAAATTTAATTTAAGAAGGAGAAAATAAAATGGATACAAAATTAATATTAGATTTTCTTAGTAAATTGGGTGAACAAGTAAGTTCTACGGGACAAGAGGTATTTAAAATTTATATGCAACAATCTTATGTAGACGGAATATCGTCTTTAATTTGGGCGGCAGTATTGTTTCTTATATTTATCGTTGGATCTGGAATAGTTAGTTTTAAAATCTTAAAATATGCAAAGAAACTAAAAGAAAAAGATGATTACGATGAAGAAGAATATATTATTGCTATGGTAATTAGTATTGCGGTCATAGTAGTTAGTATTATTATATTTTTAATATTCGGAATGTCAGAACTAACAAATGGAATAAAACATTTGATCAATCCTCAATATTACGCTTTACAAGATTTGTCAAACGCTGTTAAAAATGCAGTAAAGTAAATTTAATTGTTCTAAGAAAGGAGGTAAATAAATTGAGTTCATTAAGAAAAGAATTTAATACATATACCTTAGAAGAATTAAAAGATAATGATTTTGGTTTTACTCTTAAAGAATTGTTCGTTTCAAAAGATGACGTTGATAATATGCTTGATTCAATAGAAAATGGTGTAAATATTATTAAAGAAGGATTAGAAAGTATTAAAGGACTAAGTGAAATTGATGACATTTATACTATAGTAAAAGTGTTATCTGATAAACTATATTAATTCTTGATTGAAGGAGGATTTTTATGAATACGAATAAGTTAATTATTAAACTTTTAATTTATTGTCTTCGTTTATTAATGGATATCAAAAGCGAACAAACTGGTTCTAATTATTCTTTTGAAAAAGAAAGTGAAACAATTAGAGAAGCTAGAAAATATATAGGTGATTAAATAAATTATCTTCTGGTGTAAAATCTAAAAAGTAATAATAGGATATGGGGAGATAATTCTCCCCTGTAAATAAATAGGAGAGTGTTAAGTAATGGATATTAATAAAACCATAGAAAAACTTGAGAATATAACACCTATAAACATAACATAGATCCATTTAATATTGAAATGAACAGATTAATGAACGATGTATATCCTTATGAAAAACTATATCGTATTTTTAAACTTGGTCAAGCGCAAATGTTGTCAATGTTCAAAAATCACATATATCAATATATTTGCAATGATGACAAAGATTATATTGACGCTATTGTTAAACAGTTAAAAGAAGATCCAGAAATGAAAGTTTTCTTGGATATATTGATTAAGGAATAATAAAGGAGAATGATGAATATGTACGGAATTAACAAAATTAACACAGAAGACATGCAAATTGGAAACTATGCTTATAGTGATTATACAGGTCAGTGGTATATAGTTTCTGCATTACCTAATTTTATTAATGTATGTCATCATATTTATGTTTTAATAAGATTAGACGGACAAGGATATTTTTATAAAAGTGATTCACTAGATGAACTGAAGAATAATATTTCTAAAGATGGTGGAGAAACAACTATTTTTAAGGATTTAATTTTTGAATAATTCAATAAACATCCAATTGATAAAATACCTCAAATTGTCAAGGAAATTATAGCAAATCCATAAAAGTAAAACCCTGTAACCCTTGCCACATAAGGGTTTCTAAAATCAAATAATCCAATAAAAGGATATTTTCATGTGCTTATAAAGGAGGAGTAAATTATGGACTATTTTAAATTAATAGAAGAAGGAAATAAATTAAGATTTATTTTCAAAAATTATCAACAAGATGGGTTTGATAATAAATGGTATATAGAAATTTGGTATAAAATTCAAGACAATCAATATGCTTGTGAATACGATGATTGTCTTGAGTTAGAAAATAGTGTATTTAGAGAAAAAATAGCGGAGTCGCTTATTAAAGAAAATATAATAGCTGTAGAGATGGAAAATGCCACAGTTGAGATTATTGATGAAGAAAATGCAAATGTAAAGGAGAATTTTAATATGATTGATACACAAGAGGGATATACCGTATTTAATAAAGCTAACAAAAAATACATAGATAATAATCAATATGAAGTGAATAATTTTAGGGAAGCAGAAATATATAACACTAAAGAAGAGGCACAGGATGAATTTAGGCATATGGATTCACCCGAAGATTTTGTAATTCATAAAGTTGAGATGAGTGTTAAAATTATTAAAAAATATGTAAGGAAAATTACTTTTGAGGAAGTATAATAAATGCAAAAATAATATTTGACATTAGTAAGTTAAAATGTTATACTAAGTAAGTAGAGTAATGCATAAAAGAATCGAGGTGAGAGAATGACAGATTTAGTAGTTGGAAGATCAGAGGGAGTTGCTTACTCAAACAATAATCTTACATATAATCAGTTTAAACCAGCAAAATCTTATAAAGATAAAGTGTCTTTTATGAGTTTCTTTAGAACTAAAAGAGTAATAGAAATGGCTGATTTAATAGTTACTAAAATTGAAAGTTCAGAATTATATTATGTTCATAAATACAGATATGCAGATGAACAAGGTAATTCATATACAAAAGGTGATATTATTAGCAAAAATGAATTTAATAATATTTTATTACAAGCAAAAAGACCTATTGTGTTGAGTGATATTTACATTGATTTAGGATTAGAATAAATGGTGCTTTAAATTATAAATAAAAAGGAGAGATATTGTAATGGCAAAGTGGAGAAAGAAACCAGTAGTAATTGAAGCTGAGTTTTATCAAAGTGGAATGGAAGATGGATATGCTTGTTATGAGTTGAATGGAAAGTTCATAGGATATTTTGATAAAAATGGTGGATATCCAAAAGCAAGTAGAATCCCTGCTATTAAAACATTAGAAGGATTTCATGAGATTAGTGAGGGAGATTACATAATCACAGGGGTTCAAGGTGAAAGATATCCTTGTAAGCCTGATATTTTCAAAATGACTTATGAATTAGTGGAGTAAATAAAAGTTTAGATTTATTGGAGGAGGTGAGAAATATAATGGAATCAACATCACGCAAAATGATTAATGAGTTTAAAAATAATCCAGCAAAAGCAATTGAACAATTAGAGTTTTGTGAGTATGAATGCGAAGGTGGGCCATTGATTAATAATGTTGCTTTTATTGCACTACAAGAATTAATTATGGAAGGAGAGGAGGGTTAATATGAATATAATAATTAATGAGAAAAATAACTTTGAATTACCAAAAACTCCTTTTGTTATTTCTGTGGACAATAAAGACTTTAGATTAGTTACAAGAAAAGAAAATAAAGATGGAGATAATTTCTTCTTAACTGATTTCTATAAAGGTTATACATGGTCTAGTGATTTATATACATTTGATTTTCTTGAAGAAAAACTCAAAAGTAAAGAATGGTTAATTATTGAATCAACTTTAACTATTGAAAATAATTAAGGAGGTGAGAACAATAAGAAAAGTAAGATTCATAAAAGATTTTAAATCATTCAAGAAAGACACATATCGAGCTATTATGGAAGAAACTGCATTGCATTATCGTATTCAAGTTAAATTGGATGGTGATGAGCTATATTGGTTGCATAAAAGTGACAATGGTAATTTGTTTGTTGTGGTTGAGAGGAGTTAAAATTAATGAATACATTAGAACTTAAACAATTATTATCCAATATTCCAGACAATGCAGTTATTTACATAGAAGCAGATCATGGACAACAATCAGAGCAAGCCGGAGACATATTAGTAACAGATGAAGAATTTGAGAATAATGAATTTCCTTATTATGGTGAAGATATTGATTGGAAAGATGTTGAAGAATGTGATGTTTGTTTGATTACTGCTGTATTAATTTTGTAGAATAAGGAGTTGAAAGTATTAAAATGAAAAAATCTGATTTAAATAGTTCAATGTTGTTTAAAATGAGAAATGGTAATTTATGTGTTCTACTAGAAACAATTAATGATATGGTGTTTTATAAGAGACAAGAGATTATAGATGGTTCATATTCTGGTCAAATTTCTTTGAATGATTATGATGATAATATATTAATTATAGGAGATCAATATGAATCTGATTTAGAGTATGAAATTGTAGCAATTAAACAATGTCAAAGTTGTACAGAAGCATTACGATTAGTTGTCATTAGCACAGAACCGGAAGAATGGGATTGGGTTGAGGAAATTGAGAAATCAGTAGAAGAAGAACCGAAAGTTGAAAATGCTATTCAGAATATCACAATTAATATTACAATTGATTCAAAAATGGATATTAATGATTTAATGAGAGAATTATCTTCAAAAATCAAAAATATCAGTAATTATTAGACCCTCAAGAAATTTTCATTTTATTGGATTATGCCTAAAATGATAGAATATACAGGTTTTAAGCAAAATCACTAAAAATAACCCTGTAACCGTTGCTATATAAGGGTTTGTGGTCATTAAATAAGCATAAATAATTATGTTATATATTCTATCCTATGAAAGTGGAATTTTAAGTGGTTTAGTTTTGTTAGAAGTAAGAAATAAAATATGTTGACATGGAGATTTGATTATGTTATAATTATTAAGTGGTTAAAAATAAATAATATTTTAGAGAAAGGATTGATTGGTTGAAAAACAAAGGTAACTGTTGGAAA
>Ga0209318_1002027_pt1 | contig 10887 bp, 15 predicted proteins | sample RifGroE1_FD_183999 | JGI IMG/M metagenome (GOLD analysis project Ga0209318, IMG submission 183999) | Groundwater microbial communities from Rifle, Colorado, USA - Groundwater E1 (SPAdes) (version 2) | ecosystem: Environmental > Aquatic > Deep subsurface > Groundwater | place: Rifle, Colorado...
CATACATATAACTTGGCATGTAATTTATATATGTAGGTATATAAGTTAAATTTAATCCTACTTCAACCAATTTAGGATTAGTTATTAATACTTGAAAATCATCTTTCTTTTTCTCTAATAAATCTTTCCTATCATACGTTGCAACAGTTGTTTTTAATATAAATGTTTTAATATTATTTTTTGCAAGTAAATTTTCTATCCTTTTTGCAATAGTATCTCCTTGCATATATTCTCCACCATTATTGAAGTCAACGTATATACAACATTTTCTATTTTCAGATACATTTTGTTTTATAATATCTAGTAATATTTGTTCTTTTGGTAATATAACATTACTATCAATACATTTTGGTTGAATAATACTGGTTACGTCTTTGCCCTCTATTGTAATACTATTCCAATTAAAAGGATTATTAATATAATGCTTTACAATTGAATCTTCATACATCTTTGCATTAAATGCGTTTGCTGATTTTATATCATTCCATAATTTTCTTTCATTAGATTCCATTTCTTCTGTTTGTTTTATAGGAATATAATATTTATTTAATTCTGGTAAATCTTTTTCTAAATCATCAAGTGTTGCAAATATATAATTTTCTGCCAAATATTTAGCAAAAACTATAGCATTTATTCCCTCACACTCACGATAATCACTGTCTTTAACTTCACTTCTACCATAACGATAATACTCTCCATCTTTTTTCTTGCTTATTGCCATTAATGTTCCATAACTTTTTATAAATTGTTTTATATCTATTACTTCGTTTGCTTTAAGTTTATTAGGTATTAATCCTAATAGTAAATTATGATAACTTGAACTATACCCTGAGTTTGAACTTCCACTAAGTAATAATATTTTTTTAGAATAATTAAATAATGTTCTAGTTGAGTTTCCGATAATACTTTCACTGTTCCTATCCTTATGCGATTCATCTATCGTGACACTATCAAAATGAATATTTTTTGTTTTGATAAATCTAATTAAACTACTTTTCTTTGTTTTATCATATGTATTTTGCCATAATACTGCATCACAATTAAAACATTTATAGTTACTTTTCTTAGGATTACCTTGAAAATCTTTATCAGTAAAAAATACATCTTCCTTTTTTCTTAATTCGTTTCTTAGTGGTACTCCGCAATCAGGGCAACAAGCAATAGTAATTTTTTCTTTAACTTCTTTTATTTCTTTTCTAGTATAATAATAACTACTATTTTCTACTTCTTTTTTATGTTTAATTACTCTTGTTTTAATGTTAACACCTGATATTTTCTTTGCATCAAGTTTAAATGTTTCTTTACCTACAAGAAAATATGTTGGTCTTTCAAATATTAATTTATTTTTATTATATATATTAATGAATTCAGATGTTTTTTTAATAATATGTATATCTACTTTATCACCTATACTATTTTTTATTTCATCCTTCCATTGAGTTAATGTAATAGCAGGTGCAATAATTAATGTAGTATAATTATTTTTCTTTTCAAATAAGTGACAATGATTTATTTTTGTTGAAACTAATGATTTGCCAAAACCCATTTCGCAAGCCAAATAAACAAACCTATCTCTCTTCAAAACTTCTAACCCTGCTTGAATCACAGGTATTTGACCATCAAAAGGTTTTAATTTACCTTCAAATATTTTCTCATTAACATTATTCTTATCATACAACACTTTAATATTATTCTTCAATCTTTCTTTAATCGGTTCAAGAAATTTGAAAATATAGCCCTCAATATCTTCAATCTTACTCCAATTAAAATCATCTATATATCCTTCTAATTTTAAAGAGTTTAAACTTTGCTTAAACCAAGTTACATTAATTTTATAAACTTTTAATTCTGTAAACATTAGATTATTTGTATAAACTGTACATTCACTAACACAACTATAACTACCATATTTATATTTTGCTTGTTCAATCTCATATTTATCTAAAATTATTTTTACAATTTCACTTGTGACAGGCAAATAATGAATATTTCTTAGATATTTAGTAATAATCTCATTTTTATCTTCATTATTCCAATTAATACAATACTGATTTATTTTACTATTGTATATAATTGTATGTGTTAAATTATTCTCCATTTTATCAGATTTATATCTATAATGATTATCTCTGCCATATAAATTCTTACTATAAAATGTATCTTCTCTATCTCTTAGTGACAACCCATAAGAATGAGATATTAAATCAGCACATATTTTTTTATTCTTAATATTTAAATCACATAAAGAAATTAATATTGGTTCACTTTCATCTAAAATAATTAAATCTACATTGCAATTAATTTTATTTTTACCATCTGTTTGAATGTATGGAATCATTATTCTATTTCTCCAAGTTCTTTAATTTTCAGTTCTCCATTTTCTGAGCATAAAATATTTAAATAAGGCAAACTCATCTTAATTATTTTTGTTTCAGTAATCTTTTCTCCGTTATCATCTTTATAAGTATTTACTTCTTTCTTCTGAATACTTTTAGTACCACCTATGACTACATGTTTCCCTTTACCATCTAAATCTATTTCACCATTAATCATTCCACTTGCTAATATATTTGCAATTTCACCTAATTTTAAAGGTTTAGGTACTGTTAATTTTTCTTCTCCTAGATTCTTTAATTCAGTAATATCTTTTACCCAATTCCATACACTATCATTTTTACTAATATAATTATTTGATACTTCTACATATTGATGATTTTCTTTTAAAGTTTTATAATCTATGTAAGGATAATTCATCATTTGATATGTATTATACATTGATAATTCAAATTCTGGTTCTGATTCAATTATTCTTTTTATGTCATTATAATTATTTTTATAATCCATTGCATCTGTGATATTATTTAAATCATATGGTCTATTATTTAATCTGGCAATGAAAATATATTGCTTAAATTTTGCGTATTCTTCTACATTTACTTTATAAATAGCATTTTTAAATACATTAAAATATTGACATATTACATCTAAACTATCAAGAAAATCATCTTTGCGAATAACAAATACCATATAGCCTGTTTTGTAGTCTTTTGAATTTTGAGGGTTATAGATAAGTTTTTTTTCTAGGATTTGGTTGATATAGTTTTTCACATTACGAATGCCATTTGTTGAACCATATGGACAATTAAATAAAATTAAGGATAATGAATTTTTTAGTAAATTCAATTCTTCAAATGATTTATTATATTTTTCATTAATATTAATATTATCTTTGAATCTTTCATATCTATTACTTTCTAATTCATTACCAATTAAAAATATATCGCCACTATATTTATCTTTTGGAATAAATGACTTAAATACGTCTAGAAATTCTCCTTCCCCACAAAATGGGTCGCAAATCGTAATGGGAAAATTTTCTTTCCTATTATTATAATTATCACTACCGAATCTAATAGTAAAGTAACTCTTAATTAAATCATATCTTTCTTCTTTTAACCATTTGTCAAAAATAACAAATCTTATTGGAATATTTGCATCGGCAGACTTTAAGAATAATTCATTATACTCTTCTTTACTTATTATAGTATAATCTCTTATGTATCTTTCTTTTATATAATCTAATTGCAAATCACCTAATAATGTTAATAAACGATATGTTTCTATTTCTTGTGTAGGATAAAATTGGAGTTTACTTTCTGCTGCTAAACTATTTCCCAATATTAAATACCTCCAATTCTCTATCTAAAATTTTTTCAATCTTATCAAAATCCCAATACCAAATCTCTAATAAATTTATATTATGTAATTTTGCGTATTCTTTTTTTCTACGATCATGTTCCAATTGTTTCTCAAAATCATCATAAGTTTTGTGAAATCCAGGTATATATCGTTCGTGTTGTTCACCTTGATATTCTATAAGAAGATTTAATTTTGGAATATAAAAATCATAAGATAATAAACCATTACCTAAACCTAATAATCCATCAAACTTCATTTGTGGTATGTAATAATTCTTAATATACTTATCTATTAACTTACTATATTGTTCTTGATAAATAGGTATAATATTCCTTGTTGTTAACGTATCAGATATTTTTATTTCTCCTTTTGATTCATTACAAAAAGGACATCTTCTACCTCTGAGAAAATTTTTAGCAGATACACTATATTCATTATTACATATATTATGTTTTATTTTTATTTTAGAATGAGAATTTATATATTTCCCATCTATAATAGTATATTCTTTTCCAACTAAATCATATACTTCTTTTTTAAACAATTCTAAATTTTTTGTTGGCTTACCTGATTTTACATGTTGACAGACTGGACATCTTTGTCCACTTAGAAACTTACTCGGTTTCATTTCAAATTCATTAAAATTACATAATTCACTATTATGCCTAATTTTTAATTTTGTTGCATCATTAACATATGTACTTAATATTGTATACTCATTTCCTATTTTTGGCAAAATTTCTTCAATGTAACTTTCATGTGTTTTAACTATTCCTCCATTACATTTAGGGCATCTTGCTCCTTGTAAAAAACTATTTGGTTGCACATTATATTCATAATTTTTACACCTATCACAATTGTGTCTTATCAATATTTTAGTAGAATCACTTTTATAATTTCCTAAAACAGTATATTCTTCTTTTACCAAATTATAAACTTCATTTACAAATTGTTCTTGTGTTTTTCTCCTTTTATTTTTTGCTTGTATATCCATGCATTTTGGGCATCTATGACCTTGTAAAAAACTATTGGGAGTCATCCAAAATTCATTAAAATTACAATTTACATTATTATGTCTTATTTTTATTTTTTCACTTGATTTTAAATATTTACTTAACAATTCATATTCTCCATTAGAAATTTTATTAAATATTATTATAAATTCTTCATGTGTTCTTCTTTTTCTTGCCATATATTTCTCCTTCTTTCTATTATATTTATATTCTTAACTTTTAACTTCCTTAATAACTTTTTCAAAGAATCTTTCCCATTGACAATTTCCAATTTCATTTGTTATTTTATATGCTAAATGTTGGAATAATGTTACTTCAAAAACATTGTTCTTAATATCTAACAACAAATCTTTCACTAAAATCCATGCCTCACCACGTAAGACAACACATCCAAATGTATCATTATAAATAAACTTCTTTCTGAATTCATAATCATGATTATATATTTCTACACTATTAAAATCTCTATGTTGGATATATAAATCATCATTATATATAAAACATGAGCATTTACATTTTTTATGTATCCAATCAACTGAAAATGATTGTTTGATATTTTTTAGTTCTTTTGGTTTTATTAATTTTGGTTGACCATATTGGCGTTGAGAATGAATAATTATTTCAGATTGTGACTGAGGTTTATAAAATATACTTTTAATTATTTTTATGATTCTCCTTTATTTATATTTTAATACTTTAATGATTACAAGTGTATTTCCTTATATCATTATATATTAGTTGTTTAGTTAATCATAAACAACTAATATATAACATTTAAAAACTACTATTTAATATTATTCCAACACTAAATCCATTTCTATCTCATCATAAGTATCACCATAGCTAAATCCAATAATTTTAATGCCATTAAAACTTTTCAAAGTTAAATCATCATTATATGCATTTTTATAATATTCTAATTTTTTATCAAAATTTGCAATTGGATTAATAATAACTTCTGGTTCTTCAAACCCTTCCATTTTAATTTTAACTCCAGCATATGGATAACCTTGTTCTTTTGCAGATTCAAAACATCTTTCTAAATTTATCATTGTTAACATATAAATCATTTCTCCTTTTTATTATATTTTTATTCCTCTACAATTTCTACTTCATTTTCAAGCATATATACCCAATAATTTCCTTCTTCATGAATAAATATATCATTCTTTTCCCATAACGATTCATCATCAGGAATACAACCAATAGATTCTTCTAATTCTTCATTGGTTAATTCATAAAGTCTTTTTGCTTCAATTATTTCTCCAATTTTTCTTTTAGATATACTATTATTAATTTCTAATATTTTAACTTTCATAATATGTATATTATCTCCTTTTATTTATTTTATTTTATATCATTTAACGCTCTTTCTATTGCATCATTAAAACTACAACCACCATTATAATAAACAACTTCAAAATTTATTTCTCCATTTTTACCATTGCTTGCATTAAACACATCACCATATAATTCTATTTTATTTAGTATAAATAATATTGTTTATAAAACTCATTTAGCAACATTTCTTTATATGTATCATAACAATCATCTAATTCTTCTCCATTTAATAATCTTTTACATTGTTCTTCTAACGATTCATTTTCTAATCTTTCTAATTTTATTAAAGTGCCTTTGTAATGTTCTGTTTCACTCATAATTTATTTCTCCTTTTTTATTGTTTTATTTTATAGCAATACATTATAACGTATCACTATTTTACACACTCCATAAACACATCAATTTTATCATCTATTATTTTAACAATCTGATTTAATTCATCTAACATACTACTAGTCAAGTGATTATCCATTGTATCCGTATCAATATAAGCATATTTTTCTTTAATGTCTATTACAATTGGAATTTCAGTTTCATAGATTAAAAAATATATCTCATTTGGAGGCCAAATACCCATTGATATTTTACCTCCTTCGTAATCACCTATTACATTTAGCATTTGTTTAATTATGTCTTGCAAATTTATATTACTACTATTATTAGATACTATTCCTTCATTTATACCATTTATAACATCTTCATCTATAAATTCTACATTATCAATAGCAAACAATAATTTATTATTATCATAATCAATATTTTCCATCAATTCATCATCAAATTCTATAGTAAATCTATGTATTGTTGTTTTATAATCACTAATTATACCTGTTTGCCCTAAATATAAATATAACTCGTAATTATCATCATTTTGAAATCCATTTGTATTTATTACTTTTACTTTTTTACCTATTAATTCTAGCATATTATACTCTCCTTTTTTATTTATAATTTTTTAATTTGTTTTTTCATTCTATTAGTCAACACATTTAAGTATCCACTCAGGGGCATCCATGAATTCTTTAATTTTATTTATATTGCTTTCATCAGGGAACGAACAGTATTTCTTATTTTCTTCACTCATATTAGTAATATGTTCTTTTTCTGACTCACTAAGTATTAATAGAATTGGTTCTACTGTAGATTTGTAATATGTATTGCCTATTTTAACAATCATATTTATTCTGCCTTTCTTAATATTTCATATTATTTTATTCTTCAATTAATTCATATATTTCTTCAAATATATCTTTTTCAATAACAAACATTCTTTCACCGTTACTGAAAACTTATAAGATGTTATAAAACATACATTAATTTTATAACTTTTATGTTTCATTCCTTATTCATCATGTTCTTTTTCATATTATTTCTAATACTACTCAAGTGTCTCAACACTCCAAAGGCTTAAATTCCTCGGCAACGTCCGAGTATTTGATACAATATTAACTAACTAGTTTTAAATATCTTATAATTATCTGTATCTCTTAAATTTAAAGAAGCGTTATAATCTCTATCTAATACACTTCCACATTCTGTACAAATCCATTCTCTATCATTTAGTGTCAATAATTTATTAATATTACCACATTCATGACAAATCTTAGAACTTGGAAACCATCTATCTGCAATTCTAACCTCCTAACTTTATGAATTTAGAGTTTTAATATAATTTATCTAGGACAATCCCTATTAACTCCACCATTCTTTTCTACTTTAACTTCTTCTGAAGCAATACCATTACTTATAATTTCTACTCTACCTTCGTCAAACCATTCAGTCCCATTTACTTTACCATTTACACATTTTGGTGAAATTCCATATTGAGAGCGCCCGAATAAATAATTAATTTTACCAATAATAATACCTTCAAATCTTGTAATTTTGTCTTTCGCTTCTTTGCCTAAATTTTTCATGCAATTTAGTCTCCTTTAATTTTTATTAATTATTTTATCTAATCAATCCTTTTAATTTTTTCTGACTACTCTTAATAATTGCTTTAGTATAAGCAATATCAATTCCTTTATCCATATCATACACATCACTATCTAAACATTTTGCAATACCCTTGCTACCATCATCAAGTATCACAATAGTAGTATTCCCGTTGATAATTAGTTTATATGATTCATCACCTGAATCAATTGTTTGATTAACAATTTCACCATTATGTGTAATTTTCCAATTTATTTTATGAGGTATCATTCTATATGTATAAACTTTATTTATTGGTTTTTGTTTTGTCTCTTTTATTTCTTCACTTTTAACTTCTTCATGTTTAATATTAACTATTGCAAATTCATCAGAACCATATCCCCAAACTCTATTACCTATACAATATGTTTTCAAACTATGTTCTGATATTATTGTTGTTACATTTTCTTTTGTAGATATATCTACTGTTCTATAGTATCGTGGATATTTTTCATCTTCACATATTTCCATTTTTAAACCATTGGATAATTCTACTATATCACCTAATTTAGCATGATTTATATTTAATTTACTCTCCTTTTCTATAGGTTTTTCATATGTATCTTCAATAAATTCTACACTATCAATTCTAAAACACAATCTTCCATTACTATCATTTATACTATCTAATACCTCATCATCAAATTTAACTGATAATCCACGTCCGCTACCTTCATAATCATGTCTTACAATGCCTGTTTGACCAATATATTTTTCTAAATCTTTGTAATCATCTCTAATGAAACCTTTAGTGTTGATAATTCTAACTTTTTTACCTTTGTGATTGTTAGTATTAAATTCAACATCTTCCTTAATCAATTCAAAATAATTTTCAAATTCATTAATATCAATACCTAAATATACATTATCTTCTTTGCATTTAATAACATTGTCACTTGCTTCAACAATTTCAAATTCCATGCCTACGCAATCAAATCCATATTCTTCAATAACTTTTGTTTGTTTACATTTCATTCCTGTTTGGATTTTCATAATATCATTTCTCCTTTTTATATTTATTTATTTTAATATTTTATTAAAACTTTAATTTAAATATTTTATTTATATTAAGTCATTTCTACCTTTGCCACATCTAATTTTACTTTCATCTAATTTATTATGGTTATTAAAATCATCATTCCTTATCATTTCTTCTACAATTTCCTTAATAGTTTTACTACCTTCTAAAGAACCAACAATACCATTATATTTTTCTTTATAAAATTGTAATGCTCTAATAATTGTATTAATAGGATACATTTCTTCTCCTATTTGCTTACCATCAATTTCTAAAACATAAGATTTAATTGCATATTTATTTTGTTTACTCTCACTCAAATTATTTCCTCCTTTCTATATTATTTATTTCACTAATCTTCTTTAATCTCAAATTTATCAGGATGATATTGTAATTTTATATTTATTCTACCATTAAACAATTTTTTATCTTCACAAATATCATCTGAATAATGATAACATTTATACTCTAATCCACAACAATTGGAATGTGCGATACCATGAGTGATTTCCCAAAATAGATATACATCTTTATTTCCACAAAACCAACATCCATTACTAAATGTTTCATTTTTAGGATCAAGATAATTATTTAAATATTCATTCATTGTTTTAATATTTTCTTCTGTTTCTTCAAATCCTGATATTTTACCATAATATTCTTTTAATTTTGCATAATTCATGTGCGGTAAATTTATTGCTTTTACTTCATTTATTTTATTAATTGTTTCTTCTCTAGTCATAATTATTCATCTCCTTTAATCATATTCATTAATTGCTCATAAAATTTATCATGACACTCACTACTACATAACCTACCTTCACAACAATAATCAATGAAATAAGTTTCTTCTTTACATATAAAACATTGACCTAAATTTTCACTTTTAATTAGTGAATAATTCTTCATATCACTATCTTGAAACTTCATAATTTTCACCTCATTTCAAATACTCATTATTGCACATATTCTCTTAGTTACTTCTTCAACATTAATTTTATGTAATTTATTCCTTTTTTGTTGTTTAATTGCGCTTTGTTTATGTATTTCATTTAATACAATAGTTCTTCTTACAATTTCGCTTACTATATTATTATTTTTCTTTTTATGCTTATAATCTTTAAAATTGATCAATATAATATCACCTCACTTCCATATAGAATAGATAATTCAAGTTAATTTATTTCCAAAACATATACCGCCTTTTATTTTTCTTTAATTCTCCTGATAAATATTCATTATATCTAACTAATTCTTCTTCTAATATTTTTTCTGCTTCTTTTTTAGTCCTCTCAGTTTTTTCATCCTCAATAACATCAAAATAATAATCTGTATTATAAACATATTCTCCATTTGTACTTCTAATTACTTCCTCTATTGTAACTGTTAAGTCAAGATCGTTTATATAAACCTTTTCACCTGCTTCAAACGGTGGCCTTTCTATTTCACACTTATAAAATATATCATGTTTTATAAAATCTTTATATCCTTGTATATATGGTTTATCAAAATATATATTATATTGTGAATATCTATTTACAACTCTAAATATTTTTCTTGCTACAGTACCTCTAAATATACTAGTAATTTTATTATTGTTATTCATATGTATTATTCTCCTTTATTTAATATTTTATTTTCCCATTAATTTATCTGTTTGTTTAATTGCTTCGCCAATAATACTATTTACAGTTACTATTTCACATGGTTCCTTTCCTTGTAATTTTTCAAATTCATGCTGTAATTCAGATATAATTTGCATTATGAATAGACCATCAATTAATCCTTTATGTCTATAATCATAACTTATATTTTCGGTAATCATATCATATGTAATTTTAA
>Ga0209318_1002028_pt1 | contig 10886 bp, 14 predicted proteins | sample RifGroE1_FD_183999 | JGI IMG/M metagenome (GOLD analysis project Ga0209318, IMG submission 183999) | Groundwater microbial communities from Rifle, Colorado, USA - Groundwater E1 (SPAdes) (version 2) | ecosystem: Environmental > Aquatic > Deep subsurface > Groundwater | place: Rifle, Colorado...
TCATTAAATTCTGTAAGTGTTATTGTATAGTTTTTACCATTTTTATCGTGCATATTTGGAACATTTGCTATGCCATGAATAAAAATATATTTTTCATTTTGATAATATTTTGTAAGTGGCTTTGCTTTAATCTTTTTCATTATCGTTTCCATTGTTGAGGTTATTAAATTGACTAATTTATTACCAGGGCAAAAGCTCAATATTACAAAGGCTTTGCCCTGGTAATTAGACAATCAATTTAGTTATGTACAGGCAGGCCAGCATCAAGCCTTTTTCTTCGTGGCACATGCTGAGCTGGCCGGCCAATTGAGATTCTATGGCACTTGTAGCAAAGAAGATCTTTTCTATTCTTCTTACTAAAGAGGTTCATTTTAATTGCTTTTCCACATTTACAGAAATAACCAGACTGAATTTCGTAGCTTTGCTTATTCATGAGATTGTTCTCCTTGTTTAGAAAGATTAATTTAAAGGCTATCTAAATTAGCTCCAGATTCTATGTTCTTCTGCTACCCATTCGTTGCCGTCATATTCTTCTAGAGTCCACTCAACATCGTCTGGAATTTCAATTACTTTGAGATTTGCATAGTTGTCGTTTGCCTCTTCTTTGAGTTCTTCAACGGTTTGAACAAGCTCTGAAGAGTTTCTTGGAATATCATAATCAAAAAAGTGTGAGTCATAGGGAAAATCTGGAGAAGTATGAAAACCATCAAATCCATCAGAATCTTTTCCTCTATACAATGTGATTCCTTTCAACTCTGCATATCTCAAAATTGCTTTGTCTGACAATCCAAAGCTACCATAACACTTATTGATTACAATCTTCATAATAGGCTCCTTTTAAGTTATTTAATGCTCACCAGCTGGCCATCCTTCATCTGGCCTTGGCCGTACCATTTGTGGGCCTCTGGATAATGTGGACCCTCTAAATAGATGGTTCCGTTCGCAGGTACTGATGGCCCAAATGGTCCTGGCTGAAAGCAAGTTATCTTTGTTCCGGCTGCAATGGCAAGTTTAATCTCGATCATCTAATCTAACAGGTGCAGTAGCAATTACAGCATAGATTGTATTATGAAAATCAGTGTTCCATACTTCTACATAATATTGCGTACTTTCAGGCTGTTTTTGATACCAGATCTTCTCAAAATCTGTGTTTAATGGCATAATTAAGAGAGTGTCAGTATTGGAAAGGTAGAAACCTGGACCTTTAAATTCAATTCCAAATTCCTGTTCAATTCTTTCCTTATTTCCCATCATGTTCCATGCTAATTTAGTTTCCATAATGTTCTCCAGGTGATGGTTGTAATTCAGTTGCTAGCTATTGCCTGGCTTTGATCATTCCAATCATTTTATCTGCCAATCTGCGACTGACAATACTGACTGTTAGGTTAAGGTATTGTTTCTGGTCAACTGGACAATAAATTATTAACTTTTTGAACAGGCTAGCTGCTTCGGACCATCGTAAGATTGGCCAGGCACTTATTTGGTTTGGTTTTAACTGTTGCATGATTGTCTCCAATAGTTAGTCCTTATCAAGGGATTAAGTAAAATTATTAAACATTATCTAATCACTTATATAGGTATTGTATAGTAATAAATCTCAACTTCAAAGATTGGACTACCATAACTCATACTAATTGAACAATCTATTTTCATTGTATTATGATATTCAATTGGCACTAGATCAAACTTTTTTTGCCACCAAGCCAAAAATTCTTTTGGGTTTTCAGGTAGTTTGTTAATACAAGAGTCACTAGAAAATACTACAATCTTAATTTTTTCTTTCATTTTGAGCCTCTTTTGAAGTATAACTTCATTAAAGTGAGTTCCTTGCGTTCATTCTTTGTGAGTTCTCCGCAGCCACGAAGAGAATCAAGTTTAAGCAATTGATTGTATCTATAATCAAGTTCTTTTTCTATATCTTGATCCTTCATGTAGGATGTTTTTGAGTACCGATCAGGTATACTTCCTTGAAAGGATTTTATTTCGCTAAGCTTTTTGATTAAGTCTCGCATGATTTTTGTCTTCTTTAGGGATAAAATTAAGATTTAATTTATTGCTTAAAGGACTTTTTCATAACAACAATATTAGTAAAATCTTGCACTGTGTCTGGTGTTATGCATTCGTATAACTCTATAAACTCTTGCACTGTTGCAGTTTTTGCAACTTCTTGAATGTTTGACCACTCATCGGGAACACTAAACTCAACAATGATGTTATCCTTGTTTTGTCCGATAATGTTAATTCTAATGTCAAGATTTACCATGATAATTCTCCTAAGTGATTTTAACTGTTGAGTGCTTTGTAGTTTGCAGTGAAGCTGCCTGGGCAAAGGGTATAGGTACATCATAGGTATAGTGTACCGTATACAGGTATGGTTGTCAACAAAAAACACGTAGGCGGTTTACGGCGAAGCCGTGGTGCTACGTTGTGGTAGTTGGTCGGCGGCGTGTATATAGTATGGTGGGTGGCCGGAATAGGGCCAGGAATGGCGTAGGATGGCCGTAGCGGGCCGGACGTAGCGTGCGGGTATGGTGGCATGGACGGCCGGAACACGGTGTAACGGGCTTTGTGGTGCGTTTACGAGCATAACGTAAAAACTGTGTAATTCCACCACGTTATGCCCGTCCATTAGTTGTGCTTATTCCTCGCTATCTATCCAATCTTTCGGAGGGCTGAAATCAGTTACTGTGGATATTTCTGAATCTGTGACGTTTGGATCATGGAATTCTGACGGTTTGGGACGTGTTTGTCTTGTTTGCAAAGATAACTCTATTTGTGTGTCAATCTCTTTATCTTTTAATTCTTGTGCTTCTTTTAATGCATGTTCACGTCTGAGCTGTTCAAAGAGTTTGGTATCTTCGATGTCTCTTTGTATTTGTTGGGCTGACTTCTTTGCCTGTTCTTTTATCTGAAATGCTTGTTGGTCATACAATGGTTGAGATTGCATCTTTGCTTGGGCCATAATCTGCCGAATGGTTGTGTATGGGTCGATTCGATCTACTGGTAATGCGATGATTGTCTCAAGGGCATTTATGTCTGCTTGAGCACACTCTAAAGATGTATGGATGGAATGCTTTGATATCCAGTCAAGTATTATTAGCTTGGCTGCCTGGGATAATGATGCTATTGGTTGGTCTGGTTCAAGAGTGACTAAGATTCTTAATGCTTTGGCGAGTTGGTAATGGTTCAGGCGAAAGGACATGTGTGGGCTTGACATGATGGTTGCTCCATTAATTGAATTGTGTTGTTAATTAAATACGAAATATCCAGGCATGTTTCTTAAAACATATAGCTTTTCTAACATCATTATTTCTAACTAATGTTGGAGTTACAAGATGGATTGTGTAGCCAGTAAGAATTTCATTATCCTCCTCCATAATAATAACATCATCTTCAGGCTGTGTTTCGAGTAATTTTATTAAGTCCTTGGCTTTCATTATAACTCCTTTGAATTGCTTGCAAGAGATTGAAAGGTTTCTGGTTTGCTTGTTGTTTGAAGTTGTGTTGTAAGTGCTGTGACTCCTTATGAATGGTTGTTTAGCAATCACAGGTGGCTTGCAAGGGTGTACGGTTGGTGACAGTGTAACATGGGTTGGTGCCGTTTGTCAAGGGTTTGGTGACGGGTGGTGACCGTTTTTGGTGCCGGGTGGTAATGTTTTGGTGCCGTTTGGTGACGTTTGGTGACAGGTTGGTTGTGTAAGTGGTTGATATTGTTGGGGAATTTGAGAGCTGTGTACGGTTGGCGTCAAAAGAGTCCGTGCGTACACCTCCCCCCGACCATTCTATTTAAGTATTTAAAAAAAAAATTAAATACTAAAACAGACACCCTCTCTCACGACACAGGGGGGAGGTGTACGGTTGGACACTATTGGCCACTTTTGGATACACAGGTCTGTAACTCTTTGAAATGATTACCCTTTTTTACCACTTGTGTGTCCAGGTGGTGACGGTTGGTACCAATGTGGTGCCTGTTGGTGACAATTATGTGTGTCCAGGTGGTGCCAGGTGACAACAGGTGGTGCCAAAGTGGTGCCGGTTGGTGCCTGTTTTCTGTGTCCATGTGGTTACGTTTGGTTACGTGTGGTACTTCAATGGTGCCAAGTGGACACAAAAAAGGCCAGACAACGATCATCTCGCTACTGGCCTTTAACAGTTTTGCTAAGCAGCAATTTTGAACCATCAATCCAGGTTGTTAGGCATTATTCAGGTTGTTAGGCATTATATCACTTGCAAAGCTCAATATATATTCCTTTCTTAACTGCTTTGTTAAGTCGTTCAGGATATACGTTAAGATATCTCAATGTGCTGCTTACGTTGTGGACATCTCTACATAACAGGCACCTGACCATTTTTCGCTCTTCACGAGTTGCGGTCATCTTAATCGCTTTGGCAAACTCAATGCCGTAAGTTACGTCTTTTGAGAGTTTTGTAATTTTCATACAGTCACCAAATGGAAGTCAATTTCTGAGAATTGAACATACCATGCCTCAATCATCCATTCAGGCAAGTATGGCGCTGATTTTCGGTTAAAGAAACTTATGAATCGTTTTGAATATTGCATGGTTGTACCTCACGGCTCGGGCACAATCATTATAATCATGCCCGAGTTGAATGGTTGCTAATTGTTAGCATTCAGATCTGCGATAATGGCCGCAAGTTGTTCCGGTGTCAATTTGGCCATGGCTTCAATGGCTTTCTGCTCGTCACTCTTGGCCGATGCAGGTCTTTCGGCTGCTTCCCATTTCATCTTGTCCACATTCTCTTGTCCAAGTGCTGTCGACCATTCTGCACCTTTCTTGGTGGCCTTGAAAGTTGCCCTGGCGTCAATAAGTTTTGCCTGTACACCTTTTTGCAAACAGGCATGTAAGCATCCGCTTTCCTTTGCCCATGCAACCAATTTCTGTTCGTCAGCAAACTGTTCGCTGGTCGGAAAAATACTCCGGGGCAAAGTGTGCTGTACCATCAAACCGATTGCAGGTACACTTGTCTCTGTTTTCAGCGTGTCCAGTGTTACAAAGATTGACTGTGCCATGATAAAACTCCTTTATGATGGATTTACTTGCGAGTGGCTAGAACCATTTCCAGCCTGATAATTACTGTTTATCACCTGTGGAAAGACTTGTCAAGAATTAAATACCCTTAACTATTTCCCACCCTGTCCCATTCTCACTCTTTTGCCATAGGCCACCGCCATACCATAACTCAATTCCTTTTGATAGATTAGATATGTCGAATGTCTTACTTGTTCCATCACTCATAGTTATGGTAACTTCAATATTGTCTTGTTGTGGCTTAATTTTAATTCCTACTAAAGTTTTATCTTCCATAATGTTTCTCCCTTCAAAAGGTTTAATTACTCTAACTATCCTGCGCTAACCAACTATAAATCTTAATCATGTTTACTTATACCAACTGTTGCAAGGTTTGTCAAGAATTATTTTTCACCTTGTTTCATTTTCTCCTTGTCTGTCCTTTCACAATTACAATAGCTCATCATGTTCAGGCTGTCAAGCGTTATTTTGTTTTCCCAGTTTTGCCAGGTATAACTTGTTTGTCTGTTCACCAGAATTCCAGGAATAGCTTTCTGTTCTATTATTTCATCTGTTCAATGTTTGTCAGCGAAGCTGAGGGAACAATTCTTTTCTGTTCTAACCTCTCTGATCGTTGATGCCTCGATCCTACTGTAGTGAGTTAGGGTTTCTGTATAGAGTTGCAGAAATAAGCAATTTCATAATGCCGTCAAAAGTCACCACTTCAAACTTGCAAACACCTCACCAGTTAATCATACAAGCACATCTTGATTGCCGTCAATTGGCACATTTCACACCAGTGTTCACAAGTGAACAGCCAGTCCGGGAACAATTATATTGACAGCACTAGATAACTTGGCTTATATAGAAACTTGCTAGCATTATCAAAACAGGCAGCCATTATATATTATAGGAGGCTCAATATGTTTGCCGGCATTATGGAAAAAGCAGGAAAATTAAGTCCTTATGCATTTTTATATTGACCTTTTCACTATAATATGTCAACGTAAAATAAGACAATTCCAAAAGGTTTTCAATCTTCATTTAATCTATTTCACCTGTAAAGCTGCCAACCATGTTAAAAGAACTCAAATCTCAGCACCGCAACATAATTCAAATGGCCTTTAATGGCTATAAGAATCAGGAAATTGCTGAGCGTCTTGGCATGGCTCAATCATCCGTATCGACCATCATCCGTTCCCCTCTTGGGCAAGCCTACTTGAATGGCCTTCAAGACAGGGCGCATGAAGCAACTTTAGATGTTCGCAAAAAGTTAGTCAGCCTCAACAAGGAGGCACTCGCAACCTTTGAGCACCTTCTCAACTCTGGTTCTCGCAAAGCTGTACCAGCCGCAGTACAGTTCAACGCCGCAAAAGATGTTCTCGATCGCAATGGTTACAAAGCTCCAGATCGGTTGAACATTGACATGACGCTGCAAACCAAAACTGATGAAGAACTTGATGCTGAAATTGCAGCCATAGAAGAAGCAATCAATCGCACAGGTGGTAAAAATCTTCCAGAGATTAAAAAGTCCTTACGACAAAACTTATCATTTGCAACCATTCCTCTTGTTTCAGATCATGCTGTTGTCACGATGCCCGCTAACGAGGATGATTTATCTCTGGAAGATTTTCCCTCTACTGAACCAGGCCTATTTATTCCGAACGACTCTTTTGAAGAGCCTCTTCTGATGGAAGACACCTCAATTTTAGATGATCTATCATTTGATCCTTTCCACAATATTAACAGGTCATAATAATGGATCTTTCCCACCTTGATAGAGACCGCAAAGAGCAATACCTCAAACTATTGCAAGCCAAGAACAGCAGGATCAAGCAAAATAAGATAATACAATATTATCCTGATGACGGCGAGCTGAGTCGAAATAACTATCCTAAGCACATGGCGTTCTTTGCAGCCGGCGCAGATTTTTCTGAGCGTTGCATCATGGCTGCAAACCGCATCGGCAAGTCGGAAGGAATTGGCGCATACGAAACAACTCTTCATGCAACTGGAAGGTATCCAAGTTGGTGGACTGGAAAGCGCTTCACCAAACCAGTTTCCATCTGGGCATGTGGAACAACCAGCACAACTGCCAGGGATATTGTTCAATTTAAGCTCATAGGCAATCCCGAAGAGTATGGAACTGGACTCATTCCTGAAAAATATATAATCAAGACAAGCCCAAAAGCCGGCGGAGTTGCTAATGCTATCGACATGATCTTGGTTAAGCATATCTCTGGAGGCATATCTCGGATTAAGATCAAGTCTTATGCAGAAGGTCGCAAGTCTTTTGAAGGCACAGAGCAAGATTTAATCTGGCTGGATGAAGAATGTCCATTGCCAATCTATACTGAATGTATTACCAGGACCATGACGACGAATGGTCTAATCATGCTTACATTTACTCCTCTTGAAGGCCTAACTGATACTGTTCTTCAGTTTATGCCAAACGGAAAAATTGAGGATAATCAAGAAGGTAGTAAGTTCTTAATCCAGGCAACCTGGGATGATGCACCACACCTAACTAAAGAACAGAAAGAAAAACTCTGGGCAGCTCTTCCACCTCATCAGCGAGACGCCAGGTCTAAGGGCGTACCGCAGCTTGGATCTGGTGCAATTTATCCAATCCTCGAATCTAATATTACTGTAGCTGACTTTCCTATCCCAGACCATTGGCTCCGTTGCTATGCGTTGGATGTGGGATGGAAGAAGACCGCAACTGTTTGGGCAGCCACAGATCCGACCAGCAATATAACTTATTTGTATTCCGAATATTACCAGGGCCAACAGTTGCCACTAATTCATGCGGATGCCATTAAAGCCAGGGGAAATTGGATTCCAGGCGTGGTTGACTCAGCTGCTCATGGACGTTCGCAAGATGATGGAAAGCAACTTTTTGAACAATACTTTGGTTTAGGTCTTGACCTCGAGAATGCTAACAAATCAGTCGAGGCTGGCTTATATGCTGTGTGGCAAATGCTCAGCACCAATCGTTTGAAAGTATTTGGTTCACTGGTTAATTGGTTTAGTGAGTTTCGTATTTACCGTCGGGATGAGAACGGACAGATTGTTAAAGACCGCGATCACCTTATGGACTGTACTCGGTACTTGATTATGTCTGGTCTCAAGCGTGCAATTGCGAAACCATATTGGGAATTTCAGGCGTGGGAAGAATCAGAACTTTACAATCACCAGGAAGCAAGTCTGGTTACAGGATATTGATAAATGGCTAATAATGGTTTTGAATTTCCTGTAGAAGAACTTGTTGATCCAGGCAATCCAGCGACTCCGATGGCGAATGCAATTATAGCTGGCCAAGCAGCGAAGCTGCCTACACGAACCAATTCAATCTTGAACACAGGAACAAATCTACCGGACGACGAACAAACGAGTCTAAGTGGTCAAATTCCTTTTTGGGCAACTGAAGAACCCATCGAAGATATAATTGCTCCCGTGCAGGCAGACTCATTCACAACTGCCCTTGTTGAGAAAGAAGCCCTTCGTGCTGAAGCAGTTGTACTTATCACTAATCTTGCTGACAAACAAAATAAGGAAGTTCTTGCAGATATAACGACCAAAGTCCTGGAGGGATATAAGCTAGATCTAGCTAGCCGTACTGAATGGGAAGCCCTAAATGTGCAGATCATCGACCTGGCAAAGCTGCTCGTAAAGAAGAAAGTCTATGCAGGTGAAGTTGTCGCAAATGTTAAGTATCCTTTAATCATTAATGCTTGCATCCAGTTTGCTGCCCGAGCATATCCGGAACTTATCAAAGGTAACGAAGTTGTCAAGGGTAAGGTAATCGGGACTGATCCAGACAACCGTAAGTTTGATAAAGCAAATCGCATTTCTCAATTTATGTCTTTCCAGCTTCTGTCCTTAATGGAAGATTGGGAAGAAGGAGTAGACCAACTACTCTTTACGTTACCAGCCATTGGTTGTGTGTTCAAAAAGAGTTATTTCGATGCAATTGAACGGAAGTCCGTATCTCAGATAGTCTTCGCTGATGATTTGGTTGTAAATTACTTTGCCGAATCACTGGAGAGGGCTCCACGAGTTACACACAGAATCTATTTGTACCACAACGAAATTGTTGAACGAATCAATTCTGGAATCTTTATTAAGTTTGATGTAGCAGAACTTGGCCAAGCTACCAGTGATAAGACTGCCGATGTAGATGAAGATACTCCACATTTGTTCCTTGAACAGCATAGGTGGTATGACCTGGATGGGGATGGCTATCAAGAACCGTATGTAGTAACTGTTCATGATCAATCTCAGAAGTTAGTAAGGATTTCTCCCCGGTTTGCCACGGATGGGATTATTCGCAAGTCTGATGAAGCTGGAGTAGTTGATCTGAATGGACCGATTGTTAAAATAATTCCAGAGCAATACTTTACTCGCTATATTTTCATGCCTGCGATTGATGGCGGGTTCTATGGTATGGGGTTTGGCTCACTGTTGATGAGCAGCAACTCAGCCATAAACACAGTTATTAATCAGTTGTTAGATGCTGGGACGTTATCAAATCGTCAGTCTGGTTTCCTGGGAAGAGGGCTTAAGCTTGGTAGGGGCAAATCAATTCAGGTCAAGTCTGGCGAATGGAAACCAGTTGATGCTACTGGAGATGACTTGCGGAAGAACATCTTCCCAATGCCAGTACGTGAGCCAAGTAATGTTCTCTTCCAGTTGCTCGGATTGATGATCGAGAGTGGTAAAGAACTTGCCGGCATGACAGAGATTCTTGCTGGTAACTCACCTGGCGCGAATGTTCCGGCTGAGTCTGTTCTCGCATTGATCGAGCAAGGGCTGCAAGTCTATAGTGCAATTCATAAGAGACTTTATCGTAGCCAGTATAAAGAGTTCATAAAGTTAAGACGGTTGAATGCTCTTTATCTAGATCAGATGACATATAGCGTTGTCCTAGATGATCAGCAGGCAATTGTTCAGGCTGACTTCTCTAGTGCAGATTTCGATGTTGTTCCGGTTAGTGATCCGAACAGCACCACGATGATGCAAAGGCTTCTCAAGGCAAAGGCTATGCTAGAGTTGCGAGGTCAAGGATTAAATGATCAGGAAATCTTGAGGCAATACTTACTTGCGCTGGATATTGAAGATGTTGAGAAGTTCATGCCTCAAGATAATCAACCTGATCCGGCTGAACAACTAGCCATGCAGAAACTTCAGTCTGAAATTGAAGAACTTCAGGCTAAGGTTGCAAAGTTAAATGCAGAAGCAGATAAGATAAGGGCAGAAATTCCAGGCAAACAACTCGAGCAACAGAAAACCATTGCAGACATGGGCAATGATGCTGTCGATTTAGCTCTTAAGGATAAGCAAATATCTGGTCAGTTAGAGCTTGGGCGGAGTCAGCAAAGTTTAGGCAAAGCACCTAGTGGATTGAAAGAAAGTACGATTGAACGTGAGTATAGTTAAGGAGATAATATGGATGAATTAGGCAAAAAGAAGAAAGGTACGTATTCTTTTTTACGTGCACTTGGACTTGGTAAAAATAAGAGTGATTATGGCGACAAGAATGTTTTTTATGCTGGGAATGTAACAACTGCTGCAAATAAGAGAAAGAAAGAATTGGAGAAAGTAAATCAAAACTAATGGTATCAAGATGCTAACCAGCGAACAATTCCAAGAGTGGAAAAACCATCCAGTAACGAAAGAGATCTTTACTGAACTTAAAAAGTCTAGACAGACAATAGTTGAGCAACTTGCCAATGGAAATAGCATAGGATATGAGGCAGCTGTTACACATGGAAATACTAACAGATTAGTTGGTCAAATAGCTGGTTTGGATCAACTTCTCAATATTTCTTTTGAAGGTGATTCTATAGAGAATGA
>Ga0209318_1002029_pt1 | contig 10882 bp, 14 predicted proteins | sample RifGroE1_FD_183999 | JGI IMG/M metagenome (GOLD analysis project Ga0209318, IMG submission 183999) | Groundwater microbial communities from Rifle, Colorado, USA - Groundwater E1 (SPAdes) (version 2) | ecosystem: Environmental > Aquatic > Deep subsurface > Groundwater | place: Rifle, Colorado...
GGCCCTGGCCAGCCGGGCAATCCCGGAGGCGAACTCGGTCGCGCTCACGCCGGCGAGGTCGGCCACGTAGCCGAGTTCCTGCACCGCCTCGGTGGTGAGGCCGAGCTTGGCCGCGCTCTTGACCGCCTCGTCGCCCGCGGCGGCCGTCATCTTGATCGCCGCGACAAGGCCCGCCCCGAGGGCCAGGGCGCCAGCGGAGGCGGCGGCCAGGCCGACCTTGATGTCGCCGGCCACGCGCTTGGCCGCGGCCAAAGAGGCCTTGTCCAGGTCGAAGTCGAGCAGGGTGGTGAGCTTGCGGAGGATCACTTGCCCGCCCTCGCCGCATCGATCGCGGCCGCCTCGACCAGGTCATCAATCCGCAGCTGGGCCGAGGCGGAGATCAGGTCGCCGATGGACCAGCCCTTGATCTCGGCGAGGCTCGATCCCTTCGATCGCGCCCACACGCGGAAGGTCAGCTCTTCGTCCCAGGGGATCAGTCGGCGGAGTTCTTGGGCCTCCCGGGGGAGAGCTGCTGCACGAGGCCGCCGAGCCCCTTGCCCGCTCTCTTGCCGAGCCGAGAGAAAAAACGCACGAACCCGTTGACCTCCACGACCTCGGCCAGGGCTTCCGCCAGCTCGCCGTAGTTGGCCGAGTAGGCCACGTCGATCATGACCGCGTTGCCGAGGTCGACGCCGTCGCGGGAGACGTGCCGGAGCAGATCCTTGACCAGCTGCGGCAGGTCGGCCGAGAGCACCGCCTGGGCGAGCTCGCCGGAGGCACCGCCGATGTTGAACTCGGCGTCCTCGCCGCCAGCGACGACAGCGTCCACGATCCTGCCGAACGGGGCGCCGATCAGGGCGAAGAGGCGGGAGGCCAGCCGCAGCCCCTCGCTCGCCGGGTGTGGCACGATCAGGTAGCCGTGTGGCTGCCCGAGGTCATCGAGCAGGGTCATCTTCTTGGGGTCCATCGGGCTCCTTTGCGGTCGCGGCGAGGGTGGGTGCTAGAGGACCACGACCGGCTTGGGGATCCCGAGCTTCCACTCCCGCTCGCCGGCCTCCTTGCCCTTGGAGATCGCGGGGAAGCCCATGAACACGCACTGCCCGCCGAGCAGGCTCTCGCTGGTGTTCGGGTCGACCAACGCGAAGGGGATGCCGAACCCCGCGGGGGCGGCCCGCTGCGCGACGAGCAGACCCTGCAGCAGGGTGTTGCTGGTCGAGGTCTCCATCAGCTTGATCGTCACGGTGGCGGTGGGGATCGGGAGCAGGCTCACGGTCGGCTCGCCGTCGGCCCCCTGCTTCATGGAGCTGAGATCGCCGTTGAACTCGACTTCGATCCCGCCGTCCTCGCCGAAGCCGCCGATCCGCAGCCCGGCCACGAGGCACAGCACGTCCGAGAAGTTGTAGCTCTTGGCCTGCTGAAAGAGATCCACGGCACCCTCCTATCTGGGCGGAGCTGGGCTGAGACCGAGCCGGGAGGCCGCGGGCTACAGGAACTCGATGTTGAAGGTGAACGACCGCGCGTTGTCGAGCACCGTCGCCGAGGCGGCCAGGGTGATCGCCTTGGTCGTGGTGTTGATCGTGCCGGCGCCGATCTCGTAGTCGGTGAAGTGCGCCCCGCTCACCCCCTGCTGGAAGCGGCGGGCCAGGATTCCCTTGCAGATCGCCACCCCCTCCTGGGTGAGGGGGAACTTGCGCCCGCGGTTGGCCAGGTCGACGACGGTCGACGCGAGGTCCTCACGGACCCGAGCCTGCAGCCAGTGCTTGCTCAGCACCTCCTCCCAGGCCCGGCCGTTGGCGTTGACCCCCTTGTCGAGGAAGCACGCGGCCGAGCCGTAGAGCAGCCCGAGATTGGCGTTGTGGCCCTGGGCGAGGGCGATCTGCGCCGAGGTCAGGTCGAGCCCGGCCAGCGTCGTGCGGGCCCGCAGGATCCCGGTGAGGCTCGCCCGGAAGGGGGCCGAGATCGTGTTCGGGTCGTAGGCGAGCCAGCGGCAGAGCGCGGCCATGTCGGCGGCCTGGAAGGCGGTGCCGGGGTAGCCGGTGGCCACCATCTGCGACCAGAGCAGGGCGCTGTTCTCGTAGCTCAGCGCCTTGATGTCGAGCGCGGCCCCACCGTCGGCGGCGTAGATGTTCACGTCGAAGGCCATGGCGAGGAAGAGCTTCTGCTGGGTCTCGGCCCAGCCGGCGAGGGCCACGATGTTGGCGTCGACCGTGGCCTGCACCGCGATCGGGGCGTTGGTCGCCGAGCAGTCGAGGCAGATCCCGTACCAGTCGTTGTCCTGCACCACGATGGCGGCCATGTCGACGGCCAGCGCCGAGGGGACGACCAAGGCGGAGACCTTCGCCACCTTGATCGTTGCCGGGCGGGGGTTCTGGGCGAACCCCTTCTCCACCGCGGCCTTGATCGTGGCGGTGATCTTGTTCGCGGTCAGGTCGGCGGCGAGGGCGACGGCGGCCGTCGCGCTGGAGTAGGTCAGGACCAGGTCCGACCCGCCGGGAGCCGCGTCGGGGCTCACCAGCAGCACCGTTCCGAAGCCGGCCTCGGGGACCGGGACCCCGCTCAGGTTGACGTTGACGGTGATCAGGCTGTTCTGCAGGTCGACTGCGCTCATTTCGTCCACCTTTTCGGGTAGCTAGAAGACCAGTCCGTCATCCCAGGAGGTTGCTCCGCCATCCCAGAGCGTCGTGCCGCCGTCCCAGAGGGTGTGCTGCACCAGGGTCACCCCGCCCGTCAGGTCCGCCGGCGGGTTCGGGTCGCTGTCGAAGGTCAGCGCCAGCACGATCGAGGCCGCCTCGGGGCTGGCCACCGGGGCCGTGTCGAGGCGGTAGGTCACCTCGAGGTCCATCATCGCCGCGACCTCGAAGTCGGTCTGCCGCAGGGCGGTGAGGTCCTGCGCCGTCACGACCCGGGCGAGGCTGATCGAGTAGAGCGCCTCCACCGGGCCCCGGACGGACTCCGACTCGAGGCTGAGGCGCACCTGCTCGAGCAGCTCCGGCGCGTCGGTGCCGTAGCCGGACACCTGCACCGTCGCTCGCCGGTGGCCGCGCACCCACTCGCGCATCGACCCGTAGGTGCCGCCGAGGTCCCGGAGCAGCTCGTCGGTCCCGACCTGCACCCCGGGGGTGACCACCTCGACGACGAGGTAGGGCATGGCCGGGCGGAGGGCACCCTGGCTGGCCGCGATGACCGAGCCCTGCGCCAGCCCGGTCGCCGCGCGGCAGAAGGCCCGCACGCCCTGCAGCACCTGCTCCCGGACGCTCACGGCGTACCGCCCGACTCGGCCCGCAGGCTGAGGTGGGCCTCGTAGTGGGGGATCACCTCGGTCCAGCGGGCGACGCGCTCGACGAGGTAGACGACCCCCTGGTAGACCAGCTCGTCAGCAGGGAGGCCAGTCGCCTGGTCGGCCGTGCGGAGCTCGGCGTCCGTGAAAGCGACCATCACCACCCGGGAGCGCAGGCCCTCGGGCAGGTGCTCGAGCTGGCGCCCCGGAGCGGGCTGGACGCTGGCGTAGATGGTCTCGACGGTCGGGGTCCCGTGCACGGGTCGCCCGTCGGTCCCGGCGGTGGCGGCCGGGTACCGCCGGCGAAGGACTGCGACCGAGAACGGGAGCATCAGTCCTCCTCGGCGGGGCCGTCGTTGACCCGGGTGCGGGTCCAACGGAACAGGTGGCCGGTCCGGTAGAGCCCCTTGCGCTTCACCGCCTTCCTGAGGTCCCGGTAGAGCGCTGCGGCCACCCGCCTGAGCATCGTCGGCTTCCCGACCCTGGCGGCCTGCTCCATCATCCTGCCGTAGCGCGCCCGCTGCGCGTCCATGGTCTCGCGGATGAAGGGCCGCATCGGGAATCCATCCAACCCAAGCTCGTGGATCGCTGCCACCACGGCGACGGATTCGCCGTTGCTGGGATAGACCGGGGCGTCTTCGAAGACGCCACCCTCGACGCTCGACACGGCGAGGCGATTGAGCTGCTCCAGCGCCTTCGCCATGCCGAGGTCGCGGTCCCTCACCTTGCCCTTGCGGGCCACCGCGCTAGGCGATGACCTGGGCGGTCAGGAAGGCGTTGTTCTGGACGGGCACCGGCAGCGGGCGGGAGCTGAGCTTCAGCCAGCGGACCGGGGGCTCCTCGTCGACCCAGCTCTGGGGCACGCGGGGGGCGGGGACCAGCCCGATGGAGTCGCCGCTCTTCACCGGGACCGCGCCGTAGCGCATCCGGGTGTCGGCCTTGGTCGAGCCGAGGAGGATCGTCTTGGCCGGGATCATGGCCGTCTCGACCAGGGTCGCCGGGTCGACGTACCACTCGTCGTAGGACCAGATGTCGATCCCGGTCCCGGCGAGCTGGCCGATGTAGGTCGCGCCGCTGTCCCGCAGCTCCGGGGCGATCTGCCCGAGGTCCATCCGCAGGGTGTTGAGGTGGGCGACGAGCGCGGTGTTGCCGAGGAAGGCGTCCACGGCCTCGGCGCTCAGCAGCAGGGTGTCGGGGGAGACCCCGGTCAGCTTGACGATCGCCCGGCGCCAGGCCTTGATCAGGGCCGGGATGTTGGCGGCGCCGTTGCTCCAACGGTCTCCGGCGGCGAGCAGCCCGAGGGTCAGGCTGGCATCCCGGGGGAAGGTGATCGTGTAGTCGACGTCGTCGCCCAGGACGTGGATCGCCGAGGAGACGAGGGCGTCGCGCACCATCAGCTCTTCCCGGCGGGTGATCAGCTCGTCGAGCTCCGCCAGGTCGGCGCCCACCAGCCGGGCGGCCCGGTCGTTGGGGTCCGTGCCGGCGTAGATGTGCTCGCCGGGGAGGCGGGTCTGCAGGTCCTCGGTCGTGACCGGCCGCTTCATGCTGAGGAGCGGGGCGGTGTGGGTCGAGGTGGTGAACCCCGCCCGGTCGACGACCTTCCCGGGGGCCTTCGGGTTGACGAAGGGGGCCACCCGGCGCGACCCGACCTTGACGTCGACGTCGACCTTCTCGGTCTGGCTGGTCTCCGGGGTCTTCCCGAAGAACAGCCGCTTGAGGAAGGTGTTGGCCGGCTTCATCTCCTCGAGGGCCTTGGCCATCGTGCGCGGCTCGTAGATGCTGATCGTCATCCTCTCTCTCCTCTGGCCGCTCAGGCCACGGGCTCAATCTGGGCCGGGGCTCACGTCCCGAGGCCGTCGGTGGGTCGGGCGGTGGGTTAGGCCGCGACGGTGGGCCGGAGGTAGATCCCGATCAGCCGGCAGGGCTCTCGCCAGTCGTCGGCGTCGTCCGGCAGCATCACCCCACCGGCGTAGCCGACCTGCTCCTCGGCGAACTCGCCCTCGAGGTAGACCGAGGTCAGCACCGGCGCGGCCGAGGCGTCCACGTCCTCCGCCAGGATGGCATAGGGCTCGGCGCTCCCGTCCAGGGCGGTGGTCGAGGCCTGCGTGACCTCGAGGCTGCCGGCCTCGACCTCGACGGTGAAGACGTCGCCGACGGCGAAGGCGGTGCCGTAGGCCTCGATCAGGAAGGCGACCCGGTTGCTGTAGGACACCTCGGCGGTCGCGTCCCCGATCCGGGTCCCGTCGGGGGTGTAGACCGCGAAGACGGCCGGGGGGCCGGCGGTGATGCAGACGATCCGGTAGACCCCGACCTCGGCGGCGGCGGTGAGGGCCTCGTTGCTGATCGTGCCCTCGCCGGTGTTGCCGACGTCGGCCGCCGCTGCGCCGATGACTCGCAGAACCCGGCCGAGCAGGGCGCCCCGGGAGAGCACCTGCCCCAGGTCGACGATGGCCGGGCCGTTGACGAGCCGACGCTGGTCGCCGGCGAGGAGGTTGTCGTAGGTGAAGGTCTCGCTCATCTGGTCCTCCGCTGCGTGCCGCCTGCGGCCATGGCCTTTACGGTTCGGGTTTCTTCGTCGGCGCCGCCGGGCTGCAGCGGCGAGGGGAGCACCGCGGTCTCGCCGGCGTCGGCCCGAGATTGCTCCAGGTAGGTGGCCCGGTTGGCCTTCTCGGCCCGCATGATCTGGAGGGCCAGGGCTTCCGCCGAGATCGGCTGCTCGTACCTCGCACGGGCGACCAGCGTCTCGTGACCGGCGAGGGCCACCTCGTCGATCGCCTGCTGCCGGGCGCGCTCACCCTTCGCTCCCTCGTCGAGGAGCGCGGCGAGCAGCACCGGGGCCTGCTGCGCGAGCAGCTCCCGGGTGAGGGCCTGCGGTTCGGGCTCGGGGTCCCGTGCCGGTTCCGGAATGGGCGGCTCGACCGCGGGGGACTCGGCCTCGGCCAGCTGCGGGGCGGCGGCGAGCGGGAAGCTCACCGAGTTGAAGAAGACCGCGTCGCCCTTCGCCGTCACCTGCGCCGGCTGGCCCGCCACCTCGTCGGCGAAGCCCTCGGCGACCGCCTCGGCGGCGGTGAGCCAGGTCGCCGCGTCGAGCAGCGTCTGGAGTTCGTCGGCGGTCTTGCCGGTCTTGGCCTGGTAGATCGCGACGAGGCTGTCCCGGAGCTTGTCGAGCACGTCGGCGGTCTGCCGCAGATCGCTCGCCTCGCCCATCGCAATCGCCGAGGGGTTGTGGATCATGATCATGGCGCCGCGGGCCATGACCGTTCGGGAGCCGGCCATCGCGATCAGCGAGGCGGCCGAGCCGGCGAGGCCCTCCACGTAGCAGATCACCTCGGCCGGGTGGGCCTGGAGCATGGCGTGGATGGCGATCCCGGCGAAAGCGTCCCCGCCACCGCTGTTGATCCGGACGTTGACCCGCTTGGCGGCCTTGTGCTCGAGCAGCGCCTCCCGGAACTCCTTGGCGCCGACGTCGTCGGACCAGATGACCGAGTCGGCGATGTAGCCGTAGACCAGCAGGTCGACCTCGTCGGCGTTGGCGGTCGGCTGGAAGGCCCAAAACCTCATGGCGTCTCCTCGGGGGGAGGGAAGCCCCCGGCCTGCTGCGGCTGCTGCTGGGCCTGCTGCGCCAGCTCCCGCCGGCGTACACGCTGGATCTGGGCCCAGTTGCCCCCGGTCAGCTCCGCCGTCTCACGGGTCGCCGTCGAGAACCCGAACTGCACCCTGTCGTTGGCTGCGCCGGCCTCGACCTTCTCGTTGATCTGGCCCTGCGCCGGCCCATTCCACTCGCTCCCGCTCCATGCTGCCCGGACGGCGAGATCCTCGAAGAAACCCGGCGCCGAGATCCGGCCCATGGCCACCGCTTCAGCGAGCCACTCTTCGTAGATCGGCTGACAGAATCCGGAGACCAGCCAGCTACGGCGGGTCCGGATCGCCTTCCAGAACTCGACGAAGGCAGCGCGGGCCGCGGTGTAGCTGCTCGTGAAGTGCTTCAGGAGCAGCTCGTAGGGCAGCTCGAGGGCCGCGCCGATCGGCACGCAAACGGCCCTGACGAAGCCGTCGAAGGCGGTGTTCGGCCGGCCCGGGCTGACGGTGTCGATGCTCTCACCGGGAGCCAGCCCGACGACCGAACCGTTGCCGAGCTCGAGCGACGCGTTGGCGCTGTCGACCAGGTCGGTCGTGGGCACGCCCTGGCCGAGCGGCGAGTCCGGCGTGTCGGACTTGATGAACACGGTCAACATCCCGCTGACCACGGCGGCCATCAGCTCGGCGTCCGAGTAGCGCCCGAGCTGCTTCAGCGACTCGATCACGGGAGCCAGAACCGGCACGCCCCGCCGCTGCTCCGGCCGCTCCTGGGCCAGCAGGTGCAGGATGTTCCGCCGGCCGCTCTTCGGCCCGAAGGCGGTTACCCGCTTCCAGCTCTGCATGGCGACCATCTGCGTGCTCCCGGGATGGACCTGGGCCACGTAGTAGGCCACCGGCTCGCCGTAGGCCCCCATCTCGATCCCGCCGCAGATGTTCTGGGTCGGCGAGACGAAGAGCGGGTCGCAGACCCGATCGGCCTCGAGCAGCTGGACCCGCAGGTCGTAGATGCTCCCGCGCCGGCGAATGAGCGGCAGGATGGCGAAGCAGTCCCCGCTCATCAGCGTGGACAGCATGGCCAGCGCCTGGAGCTGCCCGAAGGTGTTGGTGCGCCCGGCGTCGCAGGCCTGCGTATCGGCCCAGAGGGAGAACTCCCGCTCGGTCCGCCGCTCCCACTCGTCGGCCTCGTCGTCGGTCAGCCCGAGGAAGTCCCCGTCGACCTGGGCGCTCAACCTCAGGCCCGACCCCACCGTGTTGGTGACGAGGGTCTTCAGCGCGCCGGTCGCCAGCGGCGTGCCCATGTAGAGGTCTCGGGACCGCTGCCGCAGGACCTCGACGTTCTCGACGATGTCTTCGTCGGGGCTGCCGGCCGAGTGGAGCCACCCGAGCAGCGCCTTGCGGGTGCGGCTCGCCCCATGGCTGCCGTACCCGTAGGCCAACGCCCCCAACTTGCCGAGCAGCTTCACAGGTCTCTCGGCACGACGCGGATGATCCGGGCCCCGGAGGTGCGGACCGCGGTCAGCTGCTCTACCTCCCGGCGCCAGAAGGCGATCGACTTGGCCACGCTCGACGCGTCGGCGCGGGTCAAGGCCACCCCTCCCACGCTGGCGGACTGCCCGGAGGCGAGCGCCAGGTCAGCGGCGAGCCAGGCGTCGAGGTGCGCCTGCGCCTCTGCGAGGGTCCAGGTGGCCATGGTGGGGTGTCTCCAGACGACTGACGAGGATGACCCCAGCGTGGCGCCCGAGGGACAGAGTTACCAGGGGATTCTGAGGGAGCCGCTCAGATCATGTATCCTGAGTGGTCCTGAGTGGTCCTGAGTGATCACCCCGGGTCCACTCCGGGACCGCCTCCTCGGGGATCCGCACCCCGCGACCCACCCTGCGGACGGCGAGAAGACCCTTGCGGATCGCGCGGCGGACGGTCTGCTCGGAGCAGCTGCAGAGCTCGGCCACGCGAGCTACGGTCAGGAGGCGTCCCATCAGCTCACTCCTCGGCTCAGCACCCGGCGTCCGGACGCCGGCCCCTTCCTCGTCGAGTTCCCGGCCCCGGCGGCGAGAGCCTCCAGATTCGGGTGGAGGATCTCCAGCGCGGCGGTGGCATACACCCGGCAGTCGAGCGGCTCGTTGCGGTCGGCGATCTTCTTCCACTCGATCCGCTTCGAGCCGCCCCGCTGGATGACCACCCGCTTCTCGGAGAGCAGGCCACGGAAGTACCCGGCGTCGTAGCCGCGCTCGGGCTCGCGCGGGAAGTGCGTGTGGCCCGGGCCCGGGTGATCGAGCAGCAGCCAGGACATCAGCACGCCCTTCAGCTGGTCGACCCCGAGCGTGAACAGGGCTGCCCGGAACCGATTGCTGCGGGACTCCTTCGACGTCGGGGGCACGTCGGCTCCCCCCTTCCCCTTGACCGCCCATACCCGTCGCGCCTCTCGGGCCCGGCAGTACTCGTAGACCTCACTGGTGTGGTGCCCGCCGCTGTCAACGCACGCCGTGACCACCTGCAGGCGTCGACCGTCCTCGGTTGGCCATGTCCGGGCGAGCTGCCCGTCGAGCAGCTGCCACACCGTCGGCTGTCCGGGGTCGCCCATCAGCCGCACGTACTCGACGCCCCAACTCTCCTTGCCGGGCCCCCAGCCGACGACCTCGAACTCGATCCGGTCGTCCTGGACGTCGACCCCGGCGGTGAGCAACACGATGCCAGCAGGAAGCTCGGGTCCGTAGTACTCCCGACGCCGCTCGAGGTACTCGACCTGGATGGTCTGCTGGTGCTCGACCCAGGGCTGGCCGAGCCGGAGGTTGACGAACTCTTGGAGCCCCCGGCGATCGTGGTCGTCGTTGGCGGCGCACCACTCCTCGGCCAGCGTCGCCCACTTCACCCACGGCGAGTAGAGGGCCGACAGGTCACCGAACGACGCTATCCGGCCGCCGGGCTGCTGGGCCACCCACTCGCCGGCCGCAAGCATCGCGGGCTTGTGCCGCTCCTCGATCGGGCGCTCGCACGCCTCGCAGAGATAGTGCACCTGCTCGAAGTCCCGCTCCTCGGCGGCGTTCTTGTAGCAGGTCCGCTCCCAGCGCAGGACCTGGCAGACGCCGCAGTGCGGGCACGGCACGAGGAACTGCCGCTGGTCGCCCTGGGCATGCCAGCTCTGGATCTTCGAGACCCCGTCGATGGTGGGCGTCGAGACGAGCACGATCTTCCGGTTGTGGAAGTTCGATGTCCGCTGACGGGCCAACCGGATCGGATCCCCCTCTGTGCCGGCACTCTCCGGGAAGCGGTCCACCTCGTCGCAGAGCACCACCCGGATCGGACGGCTGGCCAGCCCGGTCGGGGCGTTGGCCCCTGCCATCGCCAAATAACCGCCCGGGAAGGCCTTCAGCCGGATGGTCTGGTTGGACTTCCTCGAGGAGCCGCGCTCCCCCTCCCCGCCCTCGAGCTTCCCCCTCAGCGCCGGCGTTGCCCGGAAGGTCGGATCGATGCGCTCCTTGCTGAAGGCCTCGACCGCCTCGATGGTCGGCAGCACCAGCAGAATCGGCGAGGGGTCCTGGTCGACGAAGTACCCGAGCATGTTGAGCACGCCCTCGGACTTCCCCAGCTGCGACCCCACCATCACGACCACCGTCTCGACCGCCGGGTCGTTGAGCGCGTCCATGATGCCCCGGAGGTAGGGCGCCCGGTCGGTCGACCACGGCCCCGGCTCGGGCGAGGTCCCGGGCGCGACGCGCCGGAAGGTGTCGGCCCAGGCGGAGACCGTGAGCCGGGGGCGCGGCACGCAGGCCGAGGCCGAGGCCAAGCGCCAGGCGTTCGGGTGGCGGTGGGCCATCAACAGAACCTCCCCTGGTGCCACTCCGCCAACAGGCCGTTGACGTGATCGGCGAGCAGCGCCCCGATCTCCGCCGCCGACCTCCCCTCGCAGCGGAGCGACATCTGACCGGGGAGCGCCAGCAGCGCGGACCGGACAGCGGCCAGCACTGCGACGGCGTCCATGCGCACCTCGGCCACCGGGATCAGCTCCCCCTCGCGCTCTGCGAGGTCGAGTTCGGCCAGTCGAGCTCG
>Ga0209318_1002031_pt1 | contig 10864 bp, 22 predicted proteins | sample RifGroE1_FD_183999 | JGI IMG/M metagenome (GOLD analysis project Ga0209318, IMG submission 183999) | Groundwater microbial communities from Rifle, Colorado, USA - Groundwater E1 (SPAdes) (version 2) | ecosystem: Environmental > Aquatic > Deep subsurface > Groundwater | place: Rifle, Colorado...
ATATTCATTTATTATAAACTGTGCATTTTCAAGTAAATTAAAATCTGAATACGAGTTGCCTTGTTCACAGTAGATTATTTTAAGCATAGTAAGTTATACCTCCTAAATTATTAAATCTTCAATTATATCATCCCATATCTTTTTAACATATCTTCGGTATCATATTTTGCTTTTAATTTTCTTTGTGCTTGTTCATCAGTCCAAGGTTCTGAAGAACAATAATATAATTATTTTAGCATTTCTAATATTTCATTCTTTTCTTTTAATTGTTGCTCAATTGCTATACCCACTATTCTAATATCTCTTTCAGTTTGTTTTGACATAATATTATTCCTCCTTAAATATACATAGTAATTTTAACTTTAATATTTGCATGAGGATTATCTTCAAATATTTCTTTACTAATTTCAGCAGCTTTTTGATAAAGTTTATTTAAATCATCATCTCTAATTCCCATACAATTATATACCTTTTTATTAACATATACAAACATCATATACATACAAATTCTCCTTTATATAATTTATTTTGACATTAATTAAAAATTCCCTTCATCGAATCCAAATATTTTTCTGCATTCTTAATTCTATCATATAATACTTTAATCTCTTTATCCAAACATATCCTTAATGCTTTTCTTTGCAATTTATACCATTCTTTTTCAAAGTTTTCTAAATTGTTCAGCAAAATATTTTCCTTTCTTTTTATTAGTTTAGAAAATTCTTTCATTGCTTCATTACCGTCTATTTCAAATTCTCCAATACAAATCCAATCATAACTTATATCTTCATTTGAAATAAAAGAATTTAAATTAATAAAATGTCCTTGCGTACTTAATTTCCCATATTCTTTTAAAACATTGATAATGTTTTCCTTTTGATCAATAAAACATACTCCTGTACAATCATCAAAAAATATAGTAAACGGTTTAAGTTTATTGATTATTTCATGCTTAATTTCTGAATTATAAATATTGTTTTTAAATAGTATTTCACTAATGTCAAAACCTTTTAATTTCATAATATTATCCTCCTTTTATTTTTGGATAAATACCGAATTTATGCTTTATATGGACAATCTATTGGAATATTAGCTGTTTCATTCCAATCTAAAAAATTATAAATATTTCTTTTTAATTTTGCACAATATACTTTTCTTACATTTTCAAAAGAATCTGCTGTATATACCTTTTCTGATTTATGGTGTGGGCATTGTTCACAATCTTGTATTCTCATAATTTATAATTTATCCTCCTTTTATTATGATCAAATATAAGTTTGGTTAAAACTTTACTTTCAACAAACACTTATAAATCAAGGATTTATAAAATTAATTTTCTTTAAATTATATTTTTATAACCTTTTTCTTTAGTAAGATATTCGCAATTAATATTTTTAATCTTACATGTATTACAATTATGAAAATTATTATAATATTGATGCTCACATTCTAAATTATAATGACATTTATAAAATATTTTATTACCTTCTTCATCAACTTCAAACATTAAACCACCACAATGCCAATTATTATACTCTACCCATTCAATAAATTTCTTATTAAATTCATTGACAGACAATTTAGTTTCAACAATCATATCTAATTGAATATTTTTCATAATTATATCATTCTCCTTTTCCTAAAATATAATCTCCAATACCCTTCAAACATTCATCTGAAATAGGTACAGAAGGATGTGAATCTATATGAAATATCATAAATGAATAATCTGAACATGTAACAGTTGTATTAATTGATACTGCAACATTAAATTTCATTCTTCCAAATCTTCTTACATCTTTATCTCTAATATTAATTACTTCTATTACTATACAAAGGTAGCATGAATTATTTATTTTTACCCATTCAATTCTATTTTGCATAATTATCACTCCTTTTTTTAATTCTTGTTTACTTCTTTCTATTCTCTTTAATCTTCTTACCGCTACTAGGATGATAACCTTTATAACTCTCAACTTCAAATTCTTCTATCAAACCTGCTTCAAATAATGCTCTATTCCAACTACCAAATTTATTAATATAAGTTTTTACACATGGACGCATAACATCAGAATACGAAGGAATCCTACCTAACTCTTTAGATTTATTTATTAATGCTTCTATCATTTTTTCTTTAGTATAAATCTCTCCACTATTTCGTTTGTTATTCTTTAAATGACCATAACGATTATTTAATTCTAATCCTGCATCAATTATCGCTTCATCCCATGAGTTATATTGTTCATAATATCTCTTGGGTGAAGGATATGGTTTTCGCATATCTTTTGTAGTAGGTGTTCTACCTAATTCTTTTGCTTTTTGTTGAAGTTTTTGTATGAGATATTCTTTAGTATAGATGTATTTCATGTGTTAAATCACCTTTTAATTATACTCTTTTAAACTGATGTGAATTTCTTTATCTGATATTTCTTTTATAATAATATTCTGGTTATTAACACAAAATTCCTTTATTTCTTCAAAAATAAATTCTGAAACAGTAACATTTTTAATTACTTTAACAATTTTTTGATCTACCATACTTTCTAAAATTATCTTTGCAGATATTGAATATTCTTTATTTAACATTAATATTCTCCTTTCTATTTGTAAGATTAAATTCATTATTTATACACCCATTCGGTATTATTTTTCTTGCAATATTCCTTAACCCATTTTGGTGTTTCCCATATTTTCTCATTATAAGCAATTCGATCAACAACATATCCTTCAATCAAATAACCACATTTCCTACATGCTTTAGCTTTCCAATAACTACCTACTGCAAAAATATTTACATCTTCTACATTATGTTTGCAATTATTTGGTATGTCTAAATTATTACTATCCCAATTTTCAGATACTTCTTCAAATGAATTATGCAATTTTGGAATACAAATTCCATCACCTGTAGCATTGTATTTAAAATGCATAATAGCACTATCATTAAACTTTACTAATCCATTAAAACTTGCCATGATAAGTATTCCTCCTAATTTTTATAAAGTTATTATTTTTATAATTATCATACTAGGATGTCTATTATATTTATTTATAATACTGTCTTTTTTGTTATCATCATAAATATACATTGAATACTCTGTAAAATCTGCTCCACATCCATCATAAGTATCTTTAGTTATAAATAAATATTTTGCATTTAATTCCTTTCCGCTATCTATCCATCTTTTAATTTTATCTTCTCTTGACTTTTCAAATATATTTTTCATAATTTCTCCTTTCAGTAATGATGAAATAAAGATTTTAAACAAACTTAACTTTAAAATTTTCAATCTTAATTTCTTCTCCACAATTCAATTCAGGAATATTTTTATCACAGTCTTGTTGGATAAATAATGATAAATTACAATCACAAGAATAATTTCCTTCAAAAAACATAAATTCTGCTGATTCTATAGGATATTCATAACCAAAATCATATTCATAATGATATATATTGTTTTGATAAATTAAATCCATTTCAGCAATCGTTCTTTTGTATGTCATTTCTCCTTCTTTTTTATCTATAGCTAATCCTAAAGAATTATAAGGAGATATTTTATCAATTAATTCCTGTCTTTCTTTTTCTGATTTAAACCAAAAATATTTTTCCATAATTCCTAATTCTTTTTGTATGGTAGGTATGGCTCCTCCCCATATGTGCAAAAAGTATTCTTTCATAATTATATCCTCCTTTATCTCCACAAATGTTTGCAAACTTTATTATATAATTCATAATCTACATCTTTTATACTAACAATATAATTCTTAATCGTCTTCACATCTAACTCAAATATCTCACTTGTTGCTTTTAATGTTAATTTGTCACTAATAATAGTTTTACAAAGATTTAATCTTTCTTCAATATTTTTCATTTTTCTTATTCCAGAACGTATTTTAATAGATTTAAATTTATTTACTTCTATCATTTCTAACACCATAACATATAATTCAGGATCATTATTCTTAACATAATTATGAAACAAATAATGAATAGAGCGATTGCTAGAATTAAAGTGCATCCCAGTTTGTTTCATTGTATTCCCACAAAGATAATATTCACAAATTTCTTCATAAATATTGTTTAAATTTTTTAATAAATGTTTGTGTTGTTTTTCTTTTCTATTTTTTAAACATTTTTGAATTTCACTATGTAATTCAGAATCAATTTTCTCAATCATTTGTGTATAATTAGAAACTGTTTTGAAATTGATTCCGAATATATCTGCTGTTTTTCTATAAGATAGATTGTATTTTACTATATGCTCACAAACTTTGATTATTAATTCTTCGTTTATAGGTCTCATTATTTTACCTTTAACTATTCTTCAATTAATTTTATCATTTGATTTAATTTATCTCTCAGTAATTTTACATCATCAATATTAAATCCTAAAACAATTGCATCACTTGGATTAGCTATTAAAAATGTAAACATTCTATCATTTTTATCTACTTTATAATACCCTTTAATTTCTTCAACGCTACCTTCTAATCTCATTTCTAATACAGAATTACAATTATCTCTAATTTCCAAACCTAACTCTTTCTCTAAGCGATATGATTTATCAGTTCCTAACATAATAATTTCCTCCTTATTCCTTCATATTCAATATATACTCGCAAAAACCTTTCATATTCATAATATCAAAATTCAGCATATCATTCTTAATGCCTAGAAAATATTCACATACTCTACCATTGATTCTACAATCACCCTTATTAATTCCTTCTTTTGGGCATCTGTAATCAAGTGTCTCTATATTACCTAGATTATCACCTGAACAGATTATATATAATTCATCGTTATTTGTGGTATTTGTGATATTTATAGTCATTAGAATCATCCTTTATGAATAATGTTAGCATATATTATACTACTATTTATTAAATAATTCAAATTACTTTTATTTATCTTTTTTATAATTACCTTTTTTCTTATTCGTACAACCTTCAAAATATATACAATCTTTACAATTTAATTTTTCTAATCTAGGAAAAATCATGCAGACACCTTTTGGTGGTATTAATATTTGAGGTCTATTATGCATATTACTCATTATATTTAACCATCTCCTTTAATTAATTTTTTATCTTGAATATATTTTATCACAATACTAAAATAAATGCAAGAATTATTTTCACAATTATTTTAAAAATATTCAAATTAATAAATTCACTAATATTAATACTTTGTCTTTAATTATGATTTACTAATTTAAAATATAGGAATATTTACTATATTACAAATTCTCTTATAATATTCTAAACATATTAATTATATGATATAATTTTATTAATATTCAGCAAATTCTTATAAATACCGACATAAAAATACTATATGTAACGTATATATCATCAAGGACGGTGACATAATAATGAAATTCATAAAAATACTGAAACGTAAAGTTTATCCAACCTGGCATTCAATAAGATGAAATAAAGGATATAAAGCGTATATTTATTATATGCCTGATACGTATTATTATCATTTTCAAATAGATTATAATGGTGATATTGTTTATATGTCATTAAATGATGATATTAAATTTAATAGTTTTGGGGAATGTTGTTTAGTTGCTGAGAAATGGATTAAGGGTTCAAGTGTATAATTTATTTATTTTATACATTAATTATATTCATTTTTAATAGTTTAAATTATTTTTATAAAAATAAAGAAGCAGGATTTAGTTATTCACCTAATCCTGCTTCTTTTAAAGCGTTTTCCCAACTTTCAAATTTATCAATAAAGATAATCGCTCTTGGGAATTTCATATCTTTATTTGTTGGATTTTTACCTAGTTTATTTTTCTTATCAAGCAATATATTTATTAATTCTTCTTCCGTATAACCTTCAGTTAAATAATCATAAAGTCCAGCAAGGGATTTAAAATAAACTTTTATTTCTCCTGGGGAAAATAAATTTTCTACTTCTTCCTCTGTTGGATATCTCTCTACTTGATATGCAAATTCCTTAATCTTTCTCTGTGCCTCAAGAATTGCTTCTTCTGAATCATCTACATCTACACAAATATCCTCTAGTAGTCCCGATGCAATTAATGCTTTAGTCCAACTACCAAATCTTGTTAAATATACATTTCCATCTGGATCGGACATTTCTCTAATATAAGGGTTTCTATTTAATTGTGTAAATTTATTACGTATATTTTCTATTAATTCTTCATCAGTATATTTTTCTCTTGATTCATGTTCTTCTTTCTCTTCCTTATCTTCTTCTTTCCCTCTTTTAATTTTTCTTTTAGATTCTACCCATTCTTCTAATTCAGGGTATGCGTTTAACAATGCATCTAAAACATTATTATTAAATAATTGTTTAAGCATACCTCCAAGTCTATTATCATAAAATATATCTGTTGTTACATTATTCTTAATGTCTTCTAAATCCCATTTAAGAATATCTTCAAACATATATCTAGTTAGGTCTTTTGCAGTTTTAAAGGTATCTAAGCCACCCCAAAAATTATTAGGGAATCTACCTATAACACCAAACCTAAGCATATTATAAACTTCTATATCTTCATAATCAGATAAGTTAATACTATCTTTCGCCATTTTCTCACATCCTTATAATTTTCTATTAATATAATCTTCTACCATATATTTTACTTTTGATATTGGCATACTCCAATCTAATTCTTTCTCTCCTTCTTTATTTTGAATAATTTGTGGTTTTCCATAATTAAATTTTTCAAGTATCTTACTATAATCATAATTATCTAATTCTGCACCTTTTTCCTTTCTTAATTGCATAGCATAATTAATTGCTCCTGAGTTATATAAACTTGTTACAGTAATATGCTGATTCATTGTCCAAGTTTTCATTATTCTCATTCTGGAACCAAAAAAATTAGTTCTAACTTTGCCTTTTTTATTTTTACCAGCAGTTCTAAATACATAACCAGTATCATTTAAAGGAAAACATTTTTCCCCGATACCTCTACCAAGTATCCTTCCTTTTTTATCATAAATACTTCCATTATTGATAATATAATATTTATCACTAATTGTCTTTTTCAGCAAGTCTATTGTCTCATCATCAATTTTTACATATCTACTGTCACCATCATTATTCCAGACTCGTAGATTTCCTGTATTGTAAGATTCTTCAGCATCTTTTACTTTCAAATTAATTAATTCCTCATTAGTATTATCTAATTCAGTACGTCCTCTGATAGATAAAGGAATTAATTGCAAAATTAATTTATCGCAATTATTAACTAATTTACCCTGTGCTTCTTTAATTTCTTCTTTAGATAAATATTTCATTTCCATTGCTGTATCGTTGATATATTTATCAATATCTTCTTTAGAAATTAAATTAAATCTATTGTCCATATGTCTAACAAAGTTATTATCAATACAATAGTTAATATATTTTACTAGATATGATTTTGTAGTATTAACAACTCCTTTGCTTTTATTACTAAACATAGAAACAAAAAAATCATCACGTTCATCAAAATTAAAATCATATATACTTTTATCAATTAAATCTTCATATTCATCTACTTTGAAAAGTATGCTTCTTATAGTTTTGGCAGTCGAAGATTTTATATTTTTTAAAAATTCTTCTTTAATATCAGCATCGTGTATAAATTTTCTTTCTGCTGAATTAATTTTACCATTCTTATGCTTTACCATTTTTACACCTCCTTAAACAATTTATATAATTCTTTTCTTGAAGTTTTATTTAAAATATTATCATTAATGCGTATATCTTTCCATATACTATTTTCAATGCTAAAATCAATACTATTCATTATTTTAACAGTATTACTCTTCCAATTATCTTGCTTATACAACTTTCTTGAAAGTGCAATATAACCTATAAACATATTTCTATGATTAATATAACTTATTTTTTTAGTTTTCTCTACATTAAATAAAAATTCATTAGAATATAAGCCCATCAAATAGTTTGTAAATTCTACTATCCAATTAGAAATTTCAATATTATTAATTTTAGTATTTAAAAATTCTTCATATTGCTCTTCTATTGCTAAAGATAATATAGATTTTTTAGTCAAACCACTAAATTTTAATTCTGCATCAGATTCTTTAATCTTATCAGCAAGTTCAGAATTAGAATTATTAATAATATTACTGACAATTACATTTTCATTATTTGTCTCATCAATATTTTTAATATGTTCGTTTTTAATGGGCTTTTGTTTATTAATCTGTGTCATAAATTTCTTTGCTTTTGGCTCAGGATAATTAGTAATACCTAATTTCCAATTAAATAATAAATCAGGATTTTTATTTTGTGCCTTTGAATTAGCTGTTTTTCTGTGATACCCATCAAAACAAGTTATTGTTCCTGAATAAATTATAAGATCACCATAAATTCCGTCTTTTGACTCGAACTCGATATGATCTTCACCATCATTCTTAACATTTAACTTAATTTCATCTGAAAAATATTCACCAGCAAGTAAACTTTTTTCCATTGCGTCAATTTTTCTTGTATCAACATTAATACGTTTCATTCCAAATATATCAATTTTAGGATCACGTTGTACAGCGAAATCATACACAATATCATTGGTAGCATCTATTTCAGCTAATTCCTTAGATGTTATAATACCAATATAATGATTCTCTCCTACTTTTAACATATTTCTTAATCTATAAGGATATTTCCTCGTTTCTTCTTTTTCTATAACGAATTCTGAAAATTCTTCTATTTCTATAGGTGTAAAATAATATTCTAATTTTAATTTAGTATATTCATCTTCCACGCCAAAAGTGTCTTTAGACATTTCATCAAATGTACTTAACGCTTTACTCATAGCATCTGTAAAAGAAAATAATAAGAATAATTCTTTTTGATTGCTAATATCTAATGTTTCTAAAGCAATTTTTCCTGTCAATAAGTTTTTTGCATTACTTCCTGTTAATCCTCTTTTTATAAAATCTTTTTGAATAATACTACATACCTTTGAATTATTTTCATACTTTAATATTAATGGTTTTAACTCATTTATTAACATAGCATTTTTAATACTAAGCATAACTTATCACCTCTCATTTTAGATTATATATAATATATCATTGATACTTATTATATATGTATTAAAGTGCTATGTCAATAGTAAAGTTAATTATTATTTTATCTCTATTAAGAGACTAGCGTAATAATAAATTTATGTCCTAGTTTTCCTGCACGATTATGTATTTCAAGAGTATCTAAAGCCTTTTCTACTCTTATTTTATTATTATAAACAACACAACCATCTTTTAAACTTGCATATGGCGAATAATAAAATTCTTTGCCAATTTTCTTAATGCTATTACCATGAACAAAATTCCCCTTTTCATCTTTAATTGTATATAATTTTTCTTTATTCGTAACAATCTCCTCCTCTGTTTGTTTGTAAAACACTTGTTCGTATATTTGTTCTATTATAATACCTTATGAACAAAATAACAAGTGTTTTTAATTAAATTTTTGTTAATATTATTTTATAATATATTTCACAAGTTAACAATAAGCATCTACCGACAATAAACGACTTTTTATTAACATATGTCAATAACTATCTTAATTTATTCACAATTGGTAACATAATTAGACCTGCTAGTAATATACCGTATATAATAGAATTGCTTATAATTATACTATTTGTGAATGAATGAATGATAGTTAAGATGCTTAACGAAAATAATGCTATTAATTTGAATTTTATTTTCTGTTTTTCTTTTATTGGTCTGTTTGGGTGAGATATTGGAGCATAAATTAAAATTAGAAAATATATAATTAGAAATATTGAGATATTGATAAATTGACCGAGAATGATGTATTTTGCTAATAGTGCTATTAGTGTGAATGATAAAAGAGAGACATAGGTGCATTTGGAATACGAATCAAGGTGCAGCCCACCCGTCCATATCCGCAATGAGATGAATGATAAGGTTGTTAGTATTAGATATGGGAGGATGTTTAGTAGGATGCCTAGTGTGATTAATAGTAGGAATTTATTGATGCCTCCTATGATTATCTGGAAACCGTAGTAATAGGTATATCTATTGTATATCTTTTTAGGTTTGTCTGTATCATGTTCTTTTTTATGATATTCTTTCATTTTATTGTGTAAGTATCTAGCAGATATATAAGAAATTAATTTGATATAACGGAATGTGAGTAGATATTTTATGTATTTCAATTGCTATATTTTCTCCTTTTATTATTATTTATTTTATTATTCTTTTTATATGTACTTTTTGATTTTGAATGATCTACGAAAATATTTTTATGTGATAGAAGTGAATCTAGTGAATGATAAAAATTTGTTTTCCATCCTTGGACATGATAATTTTTTGTTTGTTTTAGTTTATTTTTGTGCATTAAGCAATATGGTCGATCTCTCCCATGATGATATTCGATTAACCAGTCATCAAGTCCTGTATAAAGAGTTACTATATTTGTTTCTTCAAATATTTTATATCTTATTTTGTATTTATTAAATAGATATTTCAATTGTTTTTCATCAAAGATTATCATTTTGTTGAGCATCTCCTTTTTATTTTTGTTTTATTTTTGTTATAATTTTTGTTATTTGGTTGTTTGTTATTTGGTTTTTATTTTAAAGCAATATAGTGTGAATACTATATTGCTTGAACAGCATAATTGTTGGTTCTATCGTATTCTTGCAGATAATGTTGATGATTCTTTTTGTATTTTGAACAATATTCTTTTAAATCATTTAATTTATCTTCCATAATATCTACTAAATTATGTGACTTTTTAGTTTTAATATTATTTTCTAGATTTTTTATGTGTCTAACTAGTTCAAATGCATGTTCAACGTCAAAATAAAGTGGTAAAAATCCAAATTGTTTTTCT
>Ga0209318_1002034_pt1 | contig 10812 bp, 11 predicted proteins | sample RifGroE1_FD_183999 | JGI IMG/M metagenome (GOLD analysis project Ga0209318, IMG submission 183999) | Groundwater microbial communities from Rifle, Colorado, USA - Groundwater E1 (SPAdes) (version 2) | ecosystem: Environmental > Aquatic > Deep subsurface > Groundwater | place: Rifle, Colorado...
ATTTATCATCAAGGAAGTGACATAATGAAATTTAAAAGAATATTAAAGCGTAAAGTATACCCTACGTGGGTCAGCATAACAAGATGAGCAAAAGGATGTAAAGCGTATATTTATTATATGCCTGATAAATATTATTATCACTTTCAGATAGACTATGATAACAATATTATTTATTTGTCTTTATCTGAAAATATTAAATTTAATAGTTTTGAAGGATGCTGCTTGGCTGCTGAGAAATGGATAAAGTGTTTGAATATAAAATAAATTAATATTCTAATAAAAGAAAAAGAAGTGAATTTTTAATCACTTCTTTTTATATAATTCTAAATATTGTTCAAATAATGATTTAATATTATACCAGTATTTAATTTCATAATTATATCTCACACATATTTTTATTAAATCATCTTTCTGAATTTCTCCTTTTTCTTCATAAATATCCATTGCCATATTTAACATACCAGAAAAATATATTGATGTTTGTGTTAAATGTTTATTACCTAAATAATCTTGAATTCTCTTCATCCTAGAATTAAATAAAACATTATTAAATATTAAAAATTTATCCTTTGAAGGTACTCTAAATATATAATGTTCTACTTTATTAATTTTTAATTCTCTAGGTTTTGAAAATCTAGGATTATTAGTTTCCATACCATTATTTTCAACATAAATTTCTTGTTCATACACATCTTTAATTAATTCAATAGTATGTGATTCAACATCTAAAATTCTACACTTTCCATCATTTTGTGTTAATGTAAGCATATTGTTTTTTTCATCTACATCATCAATAGTTAAATTTATAATTTCTTCTGAAGTGCAATTTTTAATCGTTCTACCTTTAGCACCAATGAATAATAATTCTAAAAACAATTGATCTTGTGGATTATAAAGTATATTTTGATATTCTCTGAGTTGTTTTTTAGTAATATATTTATTTAAAAATGCATTTTGATTGACAAATTCTTTAATATCATCAATATTAAAAATTGCTAATCTATTTTCACCATGCAAAACAACATTTTTATTAACACAAAAATCAATATAAGTTTTTAATATTGATATATTTTTTACTATTGTCTTAACAGATGAATTATTATATTGCATTACAATCATTTCTTTTAATTCTATATAATTCATATTGTATATAGGTTTACATATTATATCTTCATATTCATCAGCAGACCTTAACACAAAAGAATCTGATTCAGCAGTATTAGTTGGTTTACCATTTAAAAATTCTTTTTTAAGTTCATTATCAATTTTAAAAATAAAGCACATTTATATCACACCTCTTCTCTAAACAATTTATATATTTTATTTTTTACTGATTTATTAATTTTATTAGTTTTATTAAATAATATGCCAATCTCTCTCCACAATTCATTACCTATACTAAAATCAATTGAATTCATTTTATTTACAGTTAATTGCTTCCAATCTGAATTATTTTTTAATTTCTCGGATAACGCAATATAACCATAAAATATATGTTTACTATTTATTACAGATTTATCTTGAATAGAATAAGGATCTATAATAAATTCAAAAGTATATAGACTAAAAAGATAATCCATAAATTCTACAATCCATTTACCTAACTCTTTAATATCTATAGTATCGTCTAATTGATAATTATCAACGATGGCTTCTGCAATTATATTTTTAGTTACCAATCCTTTTTTAAATCTAACTTCAGACTCTTGCAATTTTATAACTTTACTAAACTTACTAAATCTATCATCCATGATAAAATCAACAATATTATTTTGTTTTTTGTTTAAATCCATCTCTTCCTTTTGTTCTTTTCTAAAAGGTTTTTGTTCATTAATTTGTAATATAAAGTCTTTTGTTTCATTTTCTGTATAATTAGTGATTACTAATCCCCAAACAAAATTATTATCAGGGCTTTCTTCAATTAAAAGAGAATTTGCAATTTTCCTATGCTGCCCATCAGATAAATTTATAAAACCTTTATTAATAATTAATCTCCTTGTTTTTGCATCATAATACATTTCCTCTTCATAGTTTCTTAGAATATTAAATTTTATATGATCAGGAAATTGTTTGCCTTCTAATATTCTATTCTTTATTTTTAAAGGTTTTGTTTTATCAATATCAATACCTATCCCAGATACCGTAACTTTAGGATTTCTTTGATTTCTGAAATTATAATATAATTTATTACTACGATTTAATTGTTCAAATCTTTGAGAAGTCATTGTGGTTTGCCACATTCTTTCTCCTACTGGTTGAGCATCTTCAAAAATAATAGGGTAATCTTCCACTGGTTCAGATTCTTCTTTATACCCAATCCAATTATTGTATTCTAATTGTGTAAAATATTCTTGGATATCTAATTTAATATCTATTTCTTTATCCTTTAGTGCATTGTTTAATGAGATAGAGAAAAGAAATAGGAAACGAATATCATCTTCAGAATCAGTAAGAGTGTATAAATAATCTGGATTTGTAAATAATATTATCGCCCTATGTGCAAACATATTACGTGATATAAATTCTTTACCAATATCTTGCTTGATACTATTCATGTGTCCTACTTCTTTAATTATCCTATTAAGTTTTTCTTTTAACTTATTTTGTTGTTCTTTAAGCATTTTTATTCACCATCCTTTATATTAATCATTCTGTTTATAATTATAATATAATTATAAACAGAAGTCAATGATTTTATATACTATTTGTAATTTTATTTTTATATTTTACATACTCGTCAAAATACATCCATTTATAACCATAAGCCGTTTCAGTTTTCCCCAATAAACAAATTGAAATATTAGAACTTTTCTTATTTCCAAAATCTATTTTTGCACTAGTTATATTATAATATTCTTTTATAAATTTTCCGTCTTTAGTAAGACAAACTATTTTTTTATATTGTGAATTTGTTCTTCTATGATAGTCTTCAGGTAATATTATATTTAAACTATCTCTTAAAATTCCTGATTGTAATGTTGTATATGGAACATTTATAATTTTTGCAATGGATTTTATAGAATAATATTCATTGATTAATTTTTGTGCTAAATCAACATCCCAGTAAACATATGTATTTTTTGATATATCAACATAATCAGGTATTTCTTTAATTTCAGGGAAAAATAATTGAACAGCTTGTAATGGACTATAATCTCTTTTATCTATTGCTAAATAATTATAATTATTATTTATTGCATATTCTTTTTTTAATCTATCAATTTCTTGTTGTTTAGGATTATCGTGATATTCACTTTGACATTCAATTAATAAATTATCTAGTTGTGGAGAATAAATATCATATCTTCCTATATAATTTTTTGGAGTCCTGAATCCTACATCATGTTCCCATATAGTATCTGGATATTCATGTTTTAAAACTTGTTTTAAAGTAGTAGCCATAATTGATTCTCTTTGCTCATTAGAACAATCTGGACAACGAAAATCACATTTTAATGCATTATATATTTCTTTCGGATAATCTTCATGTTTTCCTTCTGGACATTTCCAATAAATTCTTTGAGCACTTTTTATTGAATATTCATAAGGAGATTTTTTATTTTTCTCTGACCAAATATCTAACACTTGTGGGTATAATGTTCCTAAAGAATCTAATAGATGGACTTTACCATGAAAATGACTACAATAAGGACATCTAGAACCTTCAACAAAATCTGCACAAATTATAGGATAACTATCATGGTAATCTTTTTCTTGGCATATTATATATATGTTTGTATGACTCTTTTTACTTAATTTATATGGATCTATATTTTGATTATTTTTATAATCCCAATATAAATCTAAAGCATTTTCACCATATGTATCAATTAAATATTGAGCAAATGAATCTTGAGGATGTATTTGTTTTGAATGACAATAACTACATCTTCCACCTGTTGTAAATCTAAATGTATTTATTTTATAACTACCATGATAATCAACTTTTTGACAATAAATATAAATATCTGTTCTTGCTCTATGAGGTATTTCCCAAGGATTATTTCCTAACTCATTATTTTTCTCCCAATCCCAGTATTTTTCAAGAAAATCTTCACCTAGATTATCTATGCCCCATTGGACAAGTGTATAGCATAATTTACATTTCTTATTGCCAGCACTTAAAATACTTCCTGGTCTTACATTCCATTCTTTCCCACATGAACATATATGAATTATTTTAGTATTATTATCTATATATTCAACACCCTCTTTCAATTTTATATTAGTATTGTTTTTCTTATTAAATTCTTCTAGTGCTTGTTTGTATTCTTCTGTAGTTCTTTTCACTCCCATATAATTCCTCCTTATATTATTATTTTATCAACAAGTAAAAAACTACAATCTATTTTTTTAAGAAGATTGTAGTTTTACATATACATCTTATTTATATATAATTTTTATTTTTAATTATAGATTAACAACCCTTTTATTTTTATGTATATTCATAAATATTTCTTTGATAATAGATTCACCCATTTTAATTGAATTACAATCAATTAATTCAATATAAAATTCTTTATTAAATCCATACTTACCATTAAAATCTTGTAACTTTTTTAATTCTTTTGTTGCTGTTTCTAGGCCAATATCATTACTTTTATAACAACTAAATCCTGTAGTTATACCTGTAAAACAACAATATAACCATCCTTCATCCGTAAGTGTAAAAGCAAAATTACTTGATATAAAGTTTCCTTCTTGGTCTTTAATCACATATCTCATTGTTTTATCCTTAATAATAATCTCCTCCTTTTATTTTAGAACAATTGTTCGTTCTATATTTGTTCTATTATAATACCTTAAAAATAAAATTGCAATAGTTTTGTTCATTTTTCTTAATATTATTATTCTACATAATATTTCACAAATAGACAATCATAACCTACCGACATTTACCGACCTTTTATTAACATATGTTAATATCTAAATCTAACTATTTTAGTTTATTTACAAAAGGTGTCGAAATTAGTCCTACTAATAAAATTCCATATATAATGGAATTACTTATAATAACATTATATGTGAATGAATTAATTATAACTAAGATAGTTAACACAAATAATGCAATTATTTTGAATCTTATTTTTTTATTTTCTTTTATTGGTTTATTTTTATGTTCAATTGGAGCATATATTAATATAATAAAATATACAGATAGGAATATTAACATACTGATAAATTGATTTAATATGATGTATTTTGCTAATAGTGCTGTGATTGTGAAAGATAATAGTGAGACATAAGAGCATTTGGGATAGCTATCATAATGCAGACCTCCGGCGAAGATACGGATAGAAGCGAATGATAGGGTTACTAGTATGAGTTGTGGGAGAATGTTTAATAGCAAGCCTAGTGTGATTAATAGAATAAATTTGTTTATGCCTCCGATGATAATTTGAAAGCCGTAATAGTAGGTGTATCTGTTGTATTTAATGCATTTCCCCATGTCATATCCTTTGTTATGATATTTTTGTATTTTATTATGAAGATATTTGGATAGGAAATAGGAAATAAGTTTGATGTATCGGAATGTTAGTATGTAGTTTTTTATGTATTTCAATGATTATAATTTCTCCTTTTGTTATTTATTTTATTATTCTTTTTATATGTATTTTGTGATTTTGAATGATCTATAAAAATATTTTTGTGTGATAATAAACTATTAATTGATTGATATAAAGTTCGTTTCCATCCTTGCACATGATACCTTTTAGTTTGTTTTATTTTATTTTTATGCATGAGGCAATATGGTCTGTCTCTATTATTGCCTACATGCTTAATTAACCAAATATCTAAGCCGGTATCTAAAATTGCTATGTCTGTTGATTCAAAAAACTGATACTTAATTTTATACTTTTTACATAGGTATTCTAGTTGTTTTTGATCAATCATTTTGGGCACACTCTCCTTTTTTTGTTTTTTGAGATTGTTTTGTTTTGTTGTTATTTGTTGTTATATATGGGTTTTGTTTTATATGGATACTGCATTATAACCGTAATTATTTATTCTGTCGTATTCTTGTAGTAAAATTTTGTGATTCTTATGATATTTTGAACAGTATTCTTTGAGATCGTCCATTTTTTGATTTAATATATCAATTAGATTATGTGATTTCTTGATTTTAATGTTATTTTCTAGGGAGCGAATGTGAGAAATTAATTTAAATATTTTTTCTTCGTCAAAATATAAAGGCTCAAAACCCAATTCAAATTCAAGAGCATGTTGGATCTCCTTTAACTTATGGTCTGGAAGTGTTGTAATTTTATAAGGAACAGAATTATAGAAGAAACGACGTTTTGAAACAACTTTTATTTGTTCCACATAACAAAAACTGTCCCGTAAAAATCCCAATTCTTTCTCTAATAATACATGAATTTGGTTAGAGAATTTTGACTTAGAAGATATTGGGATCACTACAGTTGTAGATGAATATTGATTACCTTTATCATTTTGCATTACCAATGCCGGACGAACAGAACCTTGGATGCTATCTTCGGATACGCCCAAATCTAGGGTATATACACTTCCACGTTCAGGAACCCATTTTGCCCATGAACGATCTTCTTCAGGATCAAATTCTGAATAACCAATTAAATTATATAAATGAGTATGAGTTATTCTATTTTCACTCGCATTTGCAATCTTTCTTAATAACTGTCTATCTGGCAACTCATTATAATTCATTTTTATAAGAGAGACTATTGGTTTTGGGTCAATCATTTTTAAAATTCTACTAAATTGTTCAATCGAACGATGGCCTACGGCAACCCGAATAGCATAAGATAACTCTTTCTTTGTTCTATCTGATAACACAGGTTTAATTGATGTATTATTACTTTCTGCTTTTTTAAAAAATAACATTTAACTCACTCCTCATTTTAATTATATAATAATATTAATATAATATAGCATCTTATCATGTATTCATATAAATTGCAATATTTTTATAATTATTTTTATAGTTTAGAGTGGAGGAAACAAACATCCTCCACTCTAATATCTATGTAGTTATAATATTACTTAACTAGCATAGACGGAGTTTTCGGTTGATTGAATGCCCAAGCAGAATTAATGCAATTTGCACAAACAATACCAATAATACCAACCAAAGAAGCAAGAATAGCAAACTTTTTCATGAAATTTCCCTCCTTTCTATTTTAATTTATATAATCATCATCAAACATATTTTGATGTGATTTATTAAGTAAAAATAATTTGTTAAACAAATAATTTATTGGAATTAAATAAAAGAATGTTATTAATGTTAAAACTGTTGATATACCAACTCCAATTAATATTTGTATATATAAAGAATAATTTTGAATTAAACAATAATCATATATCATTTTTGCCACAACAAACATTGTCAATAATATTATACTTAAAAATAATACAGTTGTAATTAATAACACTTTATCTTTTACTATATTGCTAAATAGCTTTGTTTCGTTATATTTATAAAGCATTGTTACAATAAATAAAATTTGAAAAACTCTTGAAGGTATTGAAAACATAAAATTCATTAATACATTTTGATTTATTCCACTAATTGGTTGTTTTATAATGTGTAAAATAATAGGTACATAAATTACTTCTGTTATTGCTATAATAAGAATACCTATAAATACAAACAATAAAGTTTTTAAATATGGCAATTTTTCATCTATGAATGAATTTTTCTTTATTATATATAATGTTAAACTATAAAACATAATTATACTTCCAAATAGTATTATCATTCTAGGCATATGTAAAATATATCTAGATAAATTGATATAAAATGCAGTGGGTAATATAGGTATTAAAAAGTTTAAAATATTTGATTTCCATCTATATTTATCAAGCAAATCAAATCGCTTTAATAGTATTAGGGTGATCAGCAACCACACAAACTCCTCCGACACACTTACAAGTAAAAAATTCAACAAAGCATTTGTAATATCGTGCATCATTTATTATCAACTCCTTGGCAACTTTTCCTTGTTTATATATTACCATAGAGTTGTTTTAGTGTCAACATTTATTTTATCATTTTATTAAATATTTTATTTAAATTTTTTACTGAATAATAGATAATAATAAAAGGAAAGAGTCTTGCTAACATATCACCTGGACTGGCACAATATGCACCAAGATCGATCCAGTCACATAATGGAATCGCCTTAGTATAAGCATTGCCTAACACATGTAAACCATCATTAATAAACTTAGGTTTAAAATAACCAGTCCAATAACAATTACTGGGGAAAATTGGCATTTTCATATTATTGCAAACAAGTGCTATATAATTTAAAAATGAACCTAATCCTAAACAAAATGTAGCTTTACTAGCAGGAGATGTTAAAAATGATTTTAATATATTATTTTCATATGTATCATTATAATATAAATTATGTACATAAATCAACGGTATATAGCTTAATAGCGTTATAGTTTTTATTATATGTTGATAAGGGAAAAACCAATAGTTTTGATTCCAAACACAAATTTCTAAATATATGTATAGTATAGCACATATTAAAGGTGGTACGATTGCAAATATATATGGATATTTAAATATATATTTTAACTTATAATTTTTCTTATACTTTGCATAAATAAACGATCCTATAATAAATTCAATCATACAACAACATCACCACCACTCATTTTCTGTTGTTGATTAACTGATTGATTATATAAATAATCATCATAATACATCCATTTAAAACCATAACAACTTTTAATACTTTTAACTAAAGCACAACTAATACAACTATGGTCATTTCCTTTTATATCTATTGATGCTTCTTTTATTGAATTATATATTTTCACTAGTTTATTATCTTTTATATTTAAACTCACAATTTTTTTATGTAAGTTTGGTTTTATAATTTTATAATTCTCAGGTTTGATAAGAATTTTTTTTCTTATGTAGTATGCTAATGCACCATATTTTATTCCAAGTATATCTACAACTTCTTGATGTGTATATCCTTCATCTAATAATTCCTGTGCTTTTTCTAAACTCCAATTTATTATAGTATCTTTTAATAAATCAACATAATCAGGTATTTCTCGAATTTTAGGGAAAAATAATTGTATTGCTTGCAAAGGTGTGTAATCTCTATTATCTATCGCTATATAATTATATCCATTATTTAATGCATATTCTTTTTTAAGTCTATCAATTTCTTGTTTTTCTGGATTGTCATGAAACCAAGATTGACATTCAATCAATAAATTATTTAATTCAGAAACAAATATATCATATTTACTTATCCAATTTTTAGGTGTTCTAAAACCAGCATCATATTCCCATTTTGTATCAGGATATTCATGTTTTAATACTTGTTTTAAAGTTGTTGCCAGAATGGATTCTCTTAATTCTAAAGAACATTCAGGACATTTAAAATTAGATCTATTAGATACTGATATTTTTCTAGGATAATCTTCATGTTTTCCATTAGGACATTTCCAATAAACATCTTCATTTGACCAAGGTGCATATTCATAAGGTGATTTTTCATTTTTATCTGACCACACTTCTAATGATTTAGGATACAATGATCCTAAACTATCTAATGAATGAACTTTATTACTAGAACAATAAGGACATCTATCGTTATTAACAAAATCAGCACATCTAACATCATAACTCTCATGATAATCTTTTTCTTGACATTTAATCCATACTTTTTTTGTATTTGATTTGTATGTAATTTTCCAAGGATCAAATCCTAATTCATTATTCTTCTCATAATCCCAATATTTTTCTAAAAAATCTTTTCCTAAATTATCAATTCCAAATTCTGCAAATGTGTAGCATAAACCACATGTTTTACTACCAGATAAAATACTTCCTGGTGTAGTATCCCATTCCTTCCCACATGTGCATATGTGAATTATTTTAGTATTATTGTTTATATATTTAACACCATCTTTTAATTTTGTATTCGTATCTCTTTCTTTATTAATTTCTTCTAATTCTAATTTATATTGCTCTGTTGTTTTTTTATCATATAAACATCCACAACTCCTAGTTTTCCCTTTAATTAAAACTGGTTCAGCAATTTCTTTCCTAGTTTTATTTTCACAATCACATTCACATAACCAATATCTATCTTTATGTTTATTTGTTTTATTAGGCACTAAAGAAATCACAGTAAGATGATTAAATTTCATACCAATTAAATCTTCAAATCCTATAATCTGTTGAATATTATTAGGATTATATTTTCCAAGCATATTTTGTTGTCTTTTAAAAATCAAACAATCATCACAACAATCTTTATCCTCTATCTCACATTTTTCTTTTCTTGTATTATAATCTGAATATTTTCTCATAAAAGGTATTCCACAATAATCACATCTAACTAAAACATATTTTTGACTTTGTGGTGTTAAATCTTCAACTTTTACCTCGAATTCATCATCCATTTTTGTATAAGGATAGCCTTTAGATTCATAATGTTTTTTATTGCTAGGATTCCAATTCATTTTAATTTTTTGATTTTTTACTAACATATATCCTCCTTTATTATTTTATTATTCCAGTCAAAATCAATAAACATAATATTCTTTCTTATTTACATAATCATAAACACCACATCCTTTTATTAATATGTATTAACTTTTTAGCTATTTTTCTTTAACTATATTATATTAACATTCTATTCACACTACTCTAATCAAACTAACCCAAATTGTATTTTTATAGCATTGTCAATTTCGCACATACGTTTTTTACTAAGTTCAGTAATTTTAATTATATTATTATTAATCACAAAAGAACTTTTTTCTATACACCTCGTCTGCTCAAGACATACA
>Ga0209318_1002036_pt1 | contig 10796 bp, 22 predicted proteins | sample RifGroE1_FD_183999 | JGI IMG/M metagenome (GOLD analysis project Ga0209318, IMG submission 183999) | Groundwater microbial communities from Rifle, Colorado, USA - Groundwater E1 (SPAdes) (version 2) | ecosystem: Environmental > Aquatic > Deep subsurface > Groundwater | place: Rifle, Colorado...
TGAATAAATAACAAAACCATGAACATTTTAAAGTTATTTTCTCAAAAGATACCTTTAAATAGTTTCAATGTATTCTATATATTGTAAGTTAAGAAAGATGGACTGACTAAAGGAGAAATACAAAATGATAGACAAAGAAACCAGATACGTAATTGAAGAACAGATAACACATAAGAACAGTCAGATTACTATTGCCAAAGAATCACTTAAGACTCTGAAAAGAGCATGTGAATCTTCAAAGAAGATGAGGAAAGAAGCAGCTAACACCGTTCCAGCGAATGAAGAACACGAAAAGCAGCTTCACAAGTTGGTTGAAACAATTGATGAAATTCAGGACTCTCTCAAACTCATGATTGAGAACAACATTCAGCTTATTGAGGAGGGAAAAGAAGCAGTTAAGAAACTGGATAAGGCACTCAAAGCCCTACAGTAAATGGAGGAAAGGGTTAAAATCCTTTCCTCTTTTTTAGGTTTATTTTTATTTCTGTCGATATATAGACATTTAGACATTAATACCGGAGGGTATGGTATGATTACAGTAACACTTCCTCAATATAGAAACTGGGTTAACTTTACATTAGCAAGACAGTTATGTCCTGAATGTATGCATGATGAGGTAGTAACAGCTATAATAAAAGAATACAAAACAAATATTAAAATAACAGACATAAATGTTAAAATTGGATCAACGTATAAAACAGTCTTGAAGGTAATTAACAGATATAACGCTTACATGGAGGATTTGGTTGATGAAATATTACAGTGTGAAGGAACAACTTGTTGCACTGAGGGAAGCAGAAAAGTTAAATCAATCAGGCTTAGAGGAAAGAGCCAGATTACATACAGCTTTCTCAAATGAAAAGAGAATAATATCAAAGGAGGAATATAAGCGCCGACATGCACCAAAGAAATAAATTCACTGGAATTCTCTTGTAGAAAACTAAAAGCTAGAATAGCTATCTGTGAGAGTTATATTGAAGAACACACAAAACAGAAACTAGAAGCAGAAGAAGAATTACATAAGATTGAGGAAGTAATAAAAGTATTAAAGGGGTTGAATTAATGGTTCAATGTGAAATCTGTAAATGCGAAGGTAATTCAATCATGGTTTATGAAGATGGTGAAACTAGGGTAAAACTTATTTCATGTTCTCAGTGTGGAACTCTTTTAGAAACTCAGAGATGGGAAAAGGAGTTCTTTTAATGTCAAAACTAAAAGGTTGTATGTCAGGGTTAGAATCAGAGAGGTTTAAAAACCTCTCTTTCTGTGCCTCTTGTGGGAGGTTTGACGATTACAAAGATTGTAAAATGTTTCGTGTATTAAATCAAAGACTTAGAATATGGGTTGAAACAGAGGTGCAGAGTCTTTGAAACAAAAACAGGTTAAATTTTATGGAAAAACAGAAATAGTTTTATGTGGGGAAAAAGAACCGGAGTTTATTGAAAGAGCTAGAAATAATTACAGACCAGAGAAGAAACTATGGGAGTTTAAATAATGGCAACCTTAATGAAATGTCCTAGATGTAAAATAGGAAAGCTTATTTCTGAATTTTCAGAAACTAAATTCGTAATGGTTGATTCCATGAGATGTGACAACTGCGGGTATTACATCTTAAACCACTCATACACTAAGCTGGTGAAAAAATGAAACTATTACAATTTCAAATCATGGATACAGAAGGAGTTTTTCATACTATAAATTCTGAAACTCCAATGACTTTTGACTACGCGAACACAATATTAAAAGAAATGGGATGTGAGAGAAATGCTAAGAAAATTACTTTTATCGGTTACCTTAATTTTTCTTTTGATTAATCCGGTTACAGCAGTATCAATTAGGGAAAATAAAGAAGCATGGACTTGTTACGATTACTCAATAGACTTTGAAAAAACAAATAAATGGGACTGTGTCACCATATCAGAACATCAGTATTTTAAAGGTATCTCTCATATGGTAAATTATCAAATAGAAGGAGAAAATTTAAATATTCATGACGGACTATATCAAATGGATTATACCATATATGATTATAAAAACAGTGGTTTATTCTTTCATTTTTGGCTTGATACAAAACCGGTAAGAAATTATAAATTTTTGTGGGATAATTCTTAATATCCTACAAAAATATTATAAATTTTTAACTTATTTTCGTATATAAATCTTATTGGTGTTTTAAAAGCAATTACTATCCTATCGACTGTATAGTTTTTGAAGTAATTTGCATAATAAATGGTTTTTGGATTAGTTGCATTATAATGGTCTGCTGTTTCGCCTCCATCATGAACATAACCCTGATGAACACCATTTAAATATGAATCAATCCACACGTCTATAACCTGAGGAGGATCGACAATATTTAACAATTCAAATGCAATGTTTAGACTTTTCATATTTATAGGGCGCCCTATATTTAAGTCAAATTTTGTCCACCATGAATCGTCTTCACCAATGTTGAATTCACTGCTAACCGTATCAAAGTCTCCATCCATACCGGTTATATCATGATCACATGTAAAGTTATATTCTTCAAGTCCTTTATATTCACAAATATAACCTGATATAGAACAATTGGTTAACGCTAAATTAAACGTATCTCCATTAAGATTTTTTCTGTAAACAGTTGTATTATTTACTGAGGCATTAACCGGTACACTTGCACTGATTTTATCATCACCGAAAGATAAAACATAGTTTCCAGTAGTAGCACTACCTAGTAAATTTATCATTCGAAAAGCGGTTAAGCTTTTATGAGCATTTAGCTTAAAATTAATCCAGTTAACATCATTTCCATTAAGCAGATTACCAGTAATTCTATTATTGGTTCCTGCCAGTGCTTTATCTAAATCTATCACATTTGTTTCAAGATCGTTAAATTCATTTCTTCTAGTGGTCTGTATCCAGCCTTCATATTGTTCAAGAAAAATATCCAGATTTCTTATTTCAGCGGTGTCATAGGTCATTATTTTAAAACCACAACCTGTGGAACTGGATAGATTAAGAGGTATAACAGTTTGTATATGTTCTCTTAAGTAGAATTCGATTTCTTCCTCATATGTTTTATTACCATAAACATAGTAATATATTATCGGATTATCTGCTTTAAAGAGTGCCATTTTAATCACCTGATCCATAAAAAAGGAAGTGATTTTTACATCACTTCTTTTTCTCATTTGCCGGGCTTCTGCCATGTATATCTGTGCCGGAGGATTTGGTACTCGATGTACTAGAAGTCGTTTTTGTGCTTGAAGATGAATTACTACTCTTTTTTGTGGTGTTTGTATTTCCAGCAGAGGCAATAGCAGAAAGCTGTTCTGTAATACTTCCGGTTCCTGTAGTCATTTGCCCTAAAGAAGAGGCTCCATAGTCATTAGTTGGTGTTGCAGCTTCCTTTTTTGTCACTGTGCCAGTACCGCCGGAGTTGCTGGATTTATTGCTTTCAATTATGCGCTCTGTTATGCTTTGTCCGGTTGTAAGATTCCCAATAGTGGAAGCTCCCATATCTCCCTGAGTGCTTTCGTTATATTTTGCACTTCCAGAAAGGTTTACGCTTTCACTCAATGGGCTTACAGTACCACCAATTGAAGCAATGTAATCATTAGCTCCGGCAACATCAAGAACCTGCGGGATACTTACATCTTTTACTGTAAGAAGCTGGTTAGCTGAGTTATCAGTCTTTTTTGTGGTGTTAGTTTCACCAGCTTTTAGAAAGTCAGTTATCCAGGAAGTATCATTTTCCGGAATATTAATGTTGTAAGTTGTACCGTCTTCGGTTACACCAGAAATCCCATCCTCACCTATGTTTGTGCTCTCACCACCGCCCACACTACCAAATGAACCTGAGCTATTGGTTGAAAGTAAACCAGAGGTTGAAAGATAATAAGCAAGCGCGCCTATGGCGCTTAAACCTATCACTGTCTTTGTAGTTTTGTTCACTGCCATAATATCACCTCATGGGACATACCTAAACCCGAAATAATCAATGCTCACACTGCGCGCAGTTGTCACATCAGCATCACCATATACACCAATACCACAATAACAATTTGTCTGCGGTATGGCGGTCGTTTCATATTGTAAAGTACCGTTAACGTAGAACCTCACAATATCAATATTGGCACTACCTTTTTGTCGATCTAAACGGACTGTGCAAATATCACCAGCCTGTAAATTACGCCCTAACGGGCAAGCAGTTAAAGCGACACCACTACTTCTATATCCAACATAAGAGGCGCCATTATACGGAATATAAAAAGCAGCGCGTTCCACAGAAGGGAAAGTAGAAAACGCAGATCCAAACCCAATAGCGGTATATCTTATCCCACCTATGCCAACAACTGAACCGGAAAGTTTGAACGTACATTCAAGCATGTTAGCAGTTATCGGATACGAATTAGTATTGATTACTGCCCTAACGGCTGAAACTGCACCCACCGCCGTTGTTAATGTAAGATTTTTAGTTGCATAAGCTATAGCTCCTGTATCCGGAAGCGGGAACCATACGTCTGGGTTATCGGTTACATCAAGGTACTTTCCATACAGATCTGCTTGATAAGTACATACAGGTCTGTGCTCATTTATTAAAGTCCTACATGGATCATAAATTCCAGCATAGGAATCAGGTATTGTTGCCAAAGAGGCAACAATAGAAGGTAGTGGATTTATTGGTAAGCTCATAGATCAATCACCCTTACATCAATACCGCCGACCGTAACAGTATAAGCATACCATTCCGTTTTAGTTGCTGGACTCATACAGTTTTGCATTTCAAGAAAACCCTGCCCTGAAATGACTAACCCATCCCTGACAAATACCTCAGGTTCTCCTTCAAAAGGAAGAATATAAAGTATATCAGTTGCTAGGGAATTAGCGTTCTGGAAAATGATATACGACCTGCTCATATTTTTGTTTTTTATTTTACTTACTTGTGAAGCCGGTACTATCATTTTATCACTTCCTTAACGATTAAAGCGCCTCCGAGAATCAAAGCGACTGGTATTAAACTGCTGAGGTCAATGCCTGAATTTCCACCGGTCACCGTTGGAGTTGCACTTGAAGTTGAGGAAGCTTCTTTCTTAGTGGTTTGACTTGCTAACGGGCTGTCTATTTGTACCTGATAATCAGGGTACTGAACTACTAAACTTCTCGCATCAGTCACAGTTGAAGTTGTGTTGTGACTGTCTGTGCTACCCTTTTTGGATAGTGCAGAATTAGCAAGAGAACCACCCAAAGCACCTGCCAAAGCAGTACCCGCTAAAGCTATAATAGGTACTACCATAAACTTACCTCCTTTACTTCAATCCGTCTTTTATGTCTTTCAATGTTATAGAAACATTTTCAAGACATACAGCAATTTTTTCGTTAAACTTTGATCTTTCCCAAAGCAGGTACACAGCTACCACAATTGCAAAACTGCTATTCAGGAAAGGTTCAAACATGGCAATTCCATCCATATTAACCCTCACTGATGAGCAAAAATGTTTGCGGTTGCTGCTTTGGCACCTGTTTCATTGGAGGCGTTGGAAAGGGTTAAAACTCTCCTGACTCCGAGCGTAGGGTTATCAGTACCCATTACAGAAACGCCTTTAATATCCTTGTCAAAATTGGAGGTTGCCATATGGAAACCTCCTTACTCGACAAGGGAAGCGTATATCCTGCTGTTTTCTGCAATGGTCTGTCCGAGCTTAAGTTCTTCCTGTGCAGGGATTGTGTAGGAACCAATTTTGATCCAGGAGGATGCTGCAATCACGGTTGCGCCTGCTGCAAAAACATCACCTGAGCGAAGGAAGCTTTCAGCAATGTTTCCTGTTCTTACGTTCCTTCTGCGGATAGGAATCCTGATTGAAGAAGTTGCTCCAGTTACCTGTGAAGCAGTGCCAGTTTTGTACTCGACTAACAGCTTATCGTCTTCACGGAAACTTGCCTGAGACATTGGTACAATTGGTGCCAACCTTGGGTCGGTTGCTCCGAGTACCAGAGTTTCAGAAGGTCCTTCATACAGTACTTGCCTCACAGTTTCAGAGGCGTCAGTTTTTACAATGCGGAGGTCGCCCGCGTCAGTTGCTACCATTTAAAAACATCTCCTTTATTTTACCATGCATTTTCATTTGTGTTCGTACTTCCAGCTGTTGCGGCTCCCATGAAACCGTTAACAAGGTCTTCTACTGCGTCAATTGCAAACGCAGAGCCGACAATTTTACCTGCTTTTCCGCCGATCATTCCAGAAACGACAGCGCCGCCGATACCTTTTACAAGTCCGGATTTTACAGTACCGTTCCCGATAACGTTTATTAGTGCTCTCTCTTCAATTGTCTTTACGACTCCGATAAGAAGCGCGTCCCCGAAACCGGAGCTTTCAAACTTTCCTACGTTCTTTGGTACAAGATCAACCATATTTTAACCTCCAATACTAACAGAAAAAAGTTAGTTTGGCTATACCTAACTATTACTTCAAAAAATATATAGTTGCGTCATCTCATAAAATCGACAGCATATCCCTCCATAAATCCAAAGTGCTGTAAATCAGCTAAGGTTTTATTCATTTCTTCTTTGTCGGAAATTCGATACTTAAGAAGCTCCTTGATAGCCTCTATGTCATTTTTCCAAGTTATACGGAATAAAACTAAAAAGTCAGTCATTCCTATAACATTTGTATCAACAGAAGCAGGGCGCTGAGTAGACATTACAAAGCCTATGTTCTTATTTCTCCAATGTCTTACAGCCCTATGGACTTCTGAGGAACCGGAAAAATGCGGTGTGAATTCGTGAATTTCATCAATGAAAACAAATCCGTCTTTAAAGTTAAGTAATGGGAATAACCAGTCAACTTTTTGTACCATTTCCTCTTTTAACATCTCATTGAAATAGAGGACTACGTTCTTTTTACTGTTCAATAAAGAATTAACAATTTTTGCCATTTTCTTTATTTTATCTTCTGTGTCCTCCTTCTTTATTGGTATCCGGTATGCGTCAATATCTCCTTTTATAACGTTTAATGGGTCAAGCACTAAAACGGTATGCTCCTGATCCAGGAGCATTTTTATCAGAGTGGTTTTACCTGCGCCTTTACCACCAATTATCGAAACCGTTCTTTGTGTTGCATTATCTATTTTTACTCCATCGGTTAGTTTAAGCTTCCTCTCCTTTAACATTTGCTGCACTTCCGAGTTGTTTAATCAGGTCTTCTTCGGACATTTGATTGAAAGCTTCATAAACGCGCTGGTGTGTGGAGCTTTTAAAGTTGTTATCTGTTTTTAATGGAGTTTCAGCATCAACACCTAATTGTTTTCCAAGTCCTCTTACCACAAGAGGTTTTAACCCCATTCTATCCATACGGGTCATGATAGTTTCAACCTGTTTTAAAAAGGTATCTGCTTGATTTAGAACATCCATTACCCTTTTAAGGTTGTCACCAACTGCCGGCTTTTCCATTGCTGACATTATAGAATCTATATCAAGTTCTTTCATGTTCTCATACTCCGAAATTGATAGTTATCAGGAAGCCAATTAAGGCAATTCCAAGTACTGTATAGAAACAAATATTCTCAAATCTTTCATCACTCATTAAAATTCACATCCACAGTTCGGACATTTTGCAGGTATTTCCGTAGCTTTCCAATTGTGATTACATCCGGTACAATGGTAGTCTTCTTCTTTCTTTCCGTCTTTGTCTGATGTTAGGTATTTCTTATCTGGTGTGATAACAATTTTCTGTATAACTGCGTCAATTTCTTCATCAGTTACATCTTCTTCCTGTTCGTCTTCTACTGCGTCCTGCTTTTTCATTGCTTCGTTTTTTGAGCGACACTTACTTATCAATGCCTCGCTTGCTTTGGTTTCTTCTTTGATGGTCTTTGTGTCCTTTCCTTCTTGCAGTGCTTTTATAACTTCTTCGGTTTTAGTCATGGTTTGTTTCTCCTTCTGCGTTATCAAGTAACTTTTCTATCATTTCCCATAAATAATAGTCTTCTTCGCTTCTTCAAACACTTCTTTAACTTTTCTGGTTTTGTGCATGATTTTTACCTCTATACAAAGATGAATAGTAAAATATAGATAGTTAAGTGAATTCACAGTAAAGGCATATAAAGGGTTTTTCAAAATATAGATAGTTTTTACCTGTAAAGGTAAATATTTACTACTAGATAAGTAGTAGTATCAGTCGTTTTGTGTAAATCCTAGCTGCTTTAATGTAAATGGTTCTCCTTGTGTTTTTACCTGTAAAAACTCATCATAATTATCATATATTTTTGACCAATTGTGCTTTTTATCTGTGTTTACATCTAGCTTTTTTGTTACCTCAGTAAAGATGTTTAAGTTATCTATTGTTTTCGTTTTTGTGTGTTGTACACACTCCCCTAAATTCAAAGGTCTTGTTTTTGTATTGTATATAAGATTTGTATGTTTATTCTGTTCTATTGCTTCAAGCAAATTATATTGTCTATCCTCTGTTAATCCTCTTGCATAGGTTTCGTATGTTTGTCCTTTTTTATTTGGTTCTGTAAGAAACATTTGTCTTATTCCTGATCCAATAAATAAAGCTTTTTTAAATGTTTTTAATTCCCATGCACCTAATTTACTATCGTCTACTTCTATACCTTTAACCTCTTTACTTAAACATATACCATCGGTGGCTAAATCTATGACGTTTTTATAATTGTTTTGTGCTACCTCTGCTATTTTTATTCTTGTGTCTGCTGTAACATAAGAAGCATAGAATAAATTTGTCATATCACACCTAAACGGTTTACGCATTGCTGTCTTTCCATATGTTGAATTTAGCAAAATCTTTAATGCGTATTGTCTCATATCTGCTTTAGTATATTCTTTAATTATTTTTTGTCTTTCTGCGTAAGTAGGTGCTACCCATGAAAATGGACTTTCATATTTATTCTTTGTTTGTTCCCATTCAACACCGCCGTAAACCTTAACTTTATAATTGTATTTTAGCATAAAATTTAATTCTATTCTAGTAATAACTTGTACTCTTTTTCCTGTAGGGTATAAAATTCTAGGGTTTGCTCCTTCATACTTATAACTTTCTGCTTCTTCATTAAAATATTGTTCAATTGTATATGTGTTTTTGGTATCAACAAAAGGAATCCAACGGCAATCAAATTCTACTAAGTACCACCCATATTCTATACCATCAGTGTATGTTTCAACTTGTTTGAACTCTCCATTTGCCCAGTGTGGCAACCTGCTTAATGTTTTAGGATATGCGCTGTTTATATCATAATCAAATATTTCCTGATCAAATATCCCTCTTTGTACTGTTTCAAAAATACCACCATGATAAGATAATTCTGCTAGTTCGTGATATTTAGACATTTTCTTACCTAATAGTTCGGGTTGTATTGGATAATTACCTCTTGATAATACAAAATCTTCTGCTATTTTTGCCTGAGACATTGGTTTATTAAATGGTATTCCTGCGAATTCAAAAGCATTTTTCATATAATTTGCTAATTCTAATGTTAACTCAGCATCTATTCTGCAGTATTCACCTATATCATCTAAATTATGAAATAAATAATCTTGCATCTCTTTTAAAGTGTGTTCTCCTTTCTGATATTCTTGTGATCTTTCTACCCAGTTTGCGTAATCTTGTTTTTCTTTCTTAAGATAATCTTTAGCTGCTGTATTTAATTTTACTTTTCCGTAAAACTGTGCTATGTCATAGAATTTTACAACACGATTGTTACATACAATTGTTAACTTTTTTCCTTGAATGTATCTTATTTTTATTACCCTTTTGTTCTTAATTAGTGTGTATCCGTCTTCTAGTAATGCTCTGGATATATCCCGCCATTCTAATTCATTCTCTTTTAGTAGATGTTTTAATATTGCTTGTGTATCATATCGCAAATTCCATGTCCAAAATATTACACCTCTGTGCTTTTTAAGATTAAGAAAGTCTAAAATATCAGAAAAATTTGATACTGGTATATATTCTTCATTGGTTGCTATTACCCTAGCGTATCCCTCCAATGTTTCAGTATCAAATCCTAGATATTTCATGTTTTAACCTCAGTAAGTTATTAGTTCGAAATCATCGTCTTCAAGTTCTTTGATTTTTCTTTTGACTTGTGCTTTAGGCTTTCCTTTTAGTTCTTGCCAAAATTTGTCCCATCTATAAATTTTCTTCCCTCTTTTTTCTACGTATTTGGGACTGTTGTGAACAAAGTTTCTAGCTTGCTTTATGTCATAACCCATTTCTTGAAACTTTTTTACATCAGCCCAGTATTCTTTAACTGCTGATGATCTTGAAGAGTCCGCTTTTACTTTCCTTTCTAAGTATGGGAGATAATCAGATTTCTTCGCGAACTTTCCAGTTGAGCGTTCAATCCAGCGCCCGTTTTTATTCTGTATATAAGGCTTTGGTTTAGTCATAGTAGATTAACCCTTCCTGTTAAATATTGAAAGTATGCAAAAATATACCAGCTTCTCATCGCTAATCTTCTGTTTCTTATTTTTGATGCATTTTTAACATAATATCTAGCATGATATTCTTTTTGTTTTTCTTTAGATATCAATAAAAAGTCCTCCCACATTCCATGCATTGATATCTCTGTTTCTTACCTTTTACGGTAACTTTCAAACCTGATTTATTTACTTTTGTTTCTTTACAATACGGGCAAAATTCCGGTTTTGTTTCTGTCACTTTTTACATCTCCGAATTACTTACTATCTTACTATACACATGGTTAAATTATATAGATTGGTCATCTCATCAAAAAGGTGTTTTAGGGTTTATTCAGTTAAACTTATAAAAATAGCCCCACTGTCTAAAAAATTTCTGG
>Ga0209318_1002039_pt1 | contig 10775 bp, 11 predicted proteins | sample RifGroE1_FD_183999 | JGI IMG/M metagenome (GOLD analysis project Ga0209318, IMG submission 183999) | Groundwater microbial communities from Rifle, Colorado, USA - Groundwater E1 (SPAdes) (version 2) | ecosystem: Environmental > Aquatic > Deep subsurface > Groundwater | place: Rifle, Colorado...
CCGCCGTGCTGGATCGCCCGGCCCGCCCGCTGTTCATCGGGCGCAAGCCCTGCCTGCCCGCGGCGCCCCTGTTTGCAGGCTGGATCGAAGCCGATGATGTGCAAGGGGCGCTGTTGGGGCTTGCCACACCGGGGCGTGCGCTCTGGCCGATGGCGGGGGATGACCCCGGTTCCGATCTGCCGGATCTGCGCAACTGGGTGACCGGCCTGCATGGCGGCAGTCGCAGGGTCTGTGAAAGGATGATCCCATGACCCTGCATTTGGTCGAACTTCCCCTCTCGCTCAAGGCGCTGCATGTCTGGGCCGGGGTGCGCAGGTTGGGCAGTGGTTTTGACGAAGGAGTGGCCTTGCATCACCTGCTGGGCGAAACCTTCGGGCCGGCCATGCTGCAACCCTTTCGCCTGATGGTGGCCCCGCGGGCGGAGAACGGCAGTCTTTATGCCTATGCCGCCGAGGATGCCGCAGCACTTCGCCAGAAGGCCCAGCTTAGCCTGACCCCCGATCTGGCGGCTGTGGTCGATCCTGCTAGGTTGCGGTCGATCCCGAGGCCCGCCGCGACATGGGTGGCAGGCCAGCGCATCGGCTTTGATCTGCGCATCCGCCCGGTTGCGCGCCTTGCTTCTGCTCTTGCAGGCCAGGACGAGACGGGCGCGGAGGTCCGCTTGCGCAAGGGTGCCGAGGTCGATGCCTTTCTGGCCACTGTCCTGCGTGGCGCGACCACCACCCGGGAAGATGTCTATCGCGACTGGCTTGCCGCACGGCTGGGTATGGCGGCCGATCTGGAAATGGCGACCACCCGGATGGTCAGTTTTCAGCGGTCGCGCATCCAACGCGACGGCAGGCGGATTGAGGGGCCAAATGCGGTGTTTCACGGGACTGTGGTGATTGCCGACCCCGCCGCCTTTGCCGCGCTGCTGGCCAAAGGCGTGGGGCGCCATCGCAGCTATGGCTACGGCATGCTGCTGCTGCGGCCCGCACAAAGGGTGATGTGATGCTGAAGGGGCGGCTCGGGCTTGACAGTGCGAAGGTGCCCCATGCCGATCGGGCCGGGTGTCTCTACCTTGCGCGCGGCGCTCTGACAGCCCGCGACGGAACCTTGGCCTTTCTGCAAGGCGAGGCAACGGCGGCGGATGCGCTTGATCCCGGCGACTATGCCATCCCGCTGCAAGGGGTTTCGATCATCCTGCTCGGCCCCGGATCTACCGTCAGCCATGATGCGTTGCGTCTGTTGGCCCATGCCCGCACCGCGCTTGCCGCCGTCGGCGAAGATGGCGTCCGGCTCTATACCGCCCCGCCGCTGATCCCCGATCGTTCGGGCCTCGCCCGCCTGCAGGCCCGGATCTGGGCCGATGACGATCTGCGCGTGATGACCGCCCGGCGCATGTATGCCCTGCGTCTGGGTGAAGTTTTTCCCCATGCCGACCTTAATGTACTGCGCGGGATCGAGGGCGCGCGCATGAAGGAAACCTACGCCCTACAAGCGCAGCGGATCGGCATCAGGTGGCAGGGTCGGCGGTATGACCGGGGCGCCCCGATGGCCGCCGATCTGGCGAACCAGGCCCTGAATCACGCTGCCAGTGCCGTCGAGGCCGCTGCGGCGATTGCCGTCTGCGCCACGGCCACCATCCCGCAGCTCGGGTTCATTCATGAAGACCCGGGCCAAAGCTTCGTTCTGGACGTGGCAGATCTTTACCGTGACAGCCTGACCATCCCCTGTGCCTTCAAGGCGGCGAAGCTGGTGCAGGAACGCCCTTCCGAAAACATCGAACGTATGACACGCAGGTTCACGGGCGCCGCACTGTCCAGGCAGGGTGTGATCCCCGAGATGATCGAACGGATCAAGGCCCTGATCGAAGGGCGTGGCCCCTGATGCCGCTGACCATGATCGTCACTCGCGATGTCGAGATGCGTTATCGCGGCTTCCTTACCTCTGTGATGCTGGAAGTTGCACCGGGCGTCTATGTGGCTCCCGAGATGTCGGCGGCAGTGCGCGCCCGGGTCTGGTCGGTCATGCAGGATTGGTGGACAGAACTCGGCCGCGGCTCGCTGACGCTAGTATGGCGCGACACGAAGGCAGTGGGAAATCTGCGCATAGAAGTATTGGGCGAGCCCTCCAAGATCATTGTGGATGCGGATGGCGTCCTACTCGTAAAACGAAAGTAGCGCCATATCTACTCGCCTTGATGCTCTTTGACATTTGTTGAAATACAGAGATATAGCTCGGAGAGGCTCCCCCGCACACGCGGGGATAGACCCACAGCAGCCCCATAATCGGGGCTGTTTTGCATGGCTCCCCCGCACACGCGGGGATAGACCCGCCTGATGGATGAGGATCTTGGCAACCCTTCGGGCTCCCCCGCACACGCGGGGATAGACCCATGGGGTCTCTGCTCAAGGCGCTGTCTGACGAGGCTCCCCCGCACACGCGGGGATAGACCCTCGCAAGTCACATTGCCAAGAAGTGGCGCCATGGCTCCCCCGCACACGCGGGGATAGACCCCTGACCGACCTGACTGATTATGCAGTGGCGGAGGCTCCCCCGCACACGCGGGGATAGACCCGGGTATCCAATGCCCGCGCATACATCGAAACGGGCTCCCCCGCACACGCGGGGATAGACCCGCGGAGGCGGAATGCACCTGCGGCCAGTGGAGGGCTCCCCCGCACACGCGGGGATAGACCCGGGAATGATTACCTCACCCAATGCGAGGCTGAGGCTCCCCCGCACACGCGGGGATAGACCCATGAGATCTGGCAGGCCGTTGATCCGGCGGATGGCTCCCCCGCACACGCGGGGATAGACCCAAGGATGCAGAGATTGACGCCGCAATTGGCGTGGCTCCCCCGCACACGCGGGGATAGACCCAGAGCGATGCCGAAACGACTACGCTCCTTGACGGCTCCCCCGCACACGCGGGGATAGACCCCAGTCACGCAGCGTCATGCCGGGCGCAACCATGGCTCCCCCGCACACGCGGGGATAGACCCATGGCTGAACAGCTGCTGCGCCGGTATGGGACGGCTCCCCCGCACACGCGGGGATAGACCCGCGCGGGATGAACGGCTTTGGGTGCTGGCCGAGGCTCCCCCGCACACGCGGGGATAGACCCAATCCGGTGTCATGCGCCGGGCCTTTGCGGCCGGCTCCCCCGCACACGCGGGGATAGACCCTCACCGACGATGGCCGCAATCTGGTCGAAGATGGCTCCCCCGCACACGCGGGGATAGACCCCACGGGCCGGGTGCGGCTGAACGGGGCGTTCTGGCTCCCCCGCACACGCGGGGATAGACCTTTCGAACAGCTGTATTCGATGTGGGATCGCAAGGCTCCCCCGCACACGCGGGGATAGACCCAGCCGGTTCACTTGCGCCTTTGCCAGCGCATAGGCTCCCCCGCACACGCGGGGATAGACCCCAGTGCTGCGGCATTAAGGCTGGGGCGCCACGGGCTCCCCCGCACACGCGGGGATAGACCCTCGCGCCACGCCGATAGCAGCGTGACCCCCTTGGCTCCCCCGCACACGCGGGGATAGACCCCAAAGCCGCCGGGTGAGCGCCGCCATGAAGCGGGCTCCCCCGCACACGCGGGGATAGACCCGCGGCCTGTGCAAGCCAGCGCGCATAGACATCGGCTCCCCCGCACACGCGGGGATAGACCCCACTACATCGCAGAGGTAGAGGCCGCGACGGGGGCTCCCCCGCACACGCGGGGATAGACCCTTGACCATTTCCGGCGCCGAAATTTCCAGAGCGGCTCCCCCGCACACGCGGGGATAGACCCGCATGAAAGTTCAACTCCCCCACTCTGCCTCAGGCTCCCCCGCACACGCGGGGATAGACCCGAAGGACACCTGCCGCTTTCGAGCGACGGCCTGGCTCCCCCGCACACGCGGGGATAGACCCTCAGACAACCTGGCCCCGAAGTTTCTGGACGCGGCTCCCCCGCACACGCGGGGATAGACCTGTGGCTTTCGGCGGGGCGTGGTCAGAGCAGATGGCTCCCCCGCACACGCGGGGATAGACCCTGAACACTCAGGCCGCCCGTTCGACTTCTGACGGCTCCCCCGCACACGCGGGGATAGACCCCGCTTCGGTCATCCAGGGCAAAGCGCCGGGTTGGCTCCCCCGCACACGCGGGGATAGACCCGCACAAGCGGTGCGTGGCGGTTACGGCTGCCCGGCTCCCCCGCACACGCGGGGATAATTGCAAAAGCACGCTGTTCGCTCGTCATAACGAGAGCGGCCGAGGATGACCCTCACTTTCCCGTGCCTGCACAGAACAAGTTGTTGGTGTCGTATTTCACGCTGAAAACTCGTCATGAGCTCGCAGACCTTTACTTGTCCCGGTACCAAGCAGAGCGCTGTCCATCCTTCTCAAAATACCGAAGTTCGAAGATACCAGCTTCATGCACGACTTGCCTCCAACTGCGGCATCTGAATAGCCCCATGTTTCGTGGACGCCCTTTTTTGCTAATTTTGAGGCAAGGAGGCCATGATGGGCACAAGCACTTTCAGCGACGACTTCAAGCGTGACGCAGTCGCTCAGATCACCGAGCGGGGCTACCCGGTGAGCGAGGTTTCGGAACGGCTCGGTCTGAACTGATGCGGTGGATGCCCCCACCCAACGGCATCACGTATGCCATGATGGTTTCACCGGAACCTAAGGGAGGGCACATCGATGACGACACCGATCAGCATGCTGGCGATCGACTTGGCGAAGGGCAGTTTCCAAGTCTGCGCAATTGGATTGGATGGGGCGGTTCTATACAACCGCGTTCTGTCACGGACTCGCCTGGCGGCGCTTCTGGCTGAGCAGCAATCCTGTATCGTGGCGATGGAAGCCTGTGCCACGTCACATTACTGGGGCCGGGTGCCCAGCTCGTCGGCGATCTGGTCGAGCGCTGCACTGAACCGCTGAGCTGCGGCCTCGATTTGGTCGGGGCGGATCACGAGCGGCGGGGCGATGGCAATGGCCGAGCCAAGCGCGCGACAGACCAGACCGCGGGTGAAGGCGGCCTCCTGCACTTTGGCGGGGATGCCGCGGGCCGGGTCGAAGGGCGTGCGCGTCACCTTATCGGCGACGATTTCGATCCCCCACATCAGGCCGGTGCCGCGCACCTCGCCAACCAGCGGATGGCTGACCAGCGGTGCCAGCAGGCCGCCGAGTTGTTCGCCCTTGGCCGCGACACCCGCGATGACGCCGTCTTCGTCATAGATCCGCAGCGCCTCATTCGCGACCGCACATGCGACCGGATGCGCGCCATAAGTATAGCCATGACCGAAAACGCCGATCTTTTCCGACTGTGCCTTCATCGACTGGTAGATTGGCTCGGAAATCAGCAGCGCCGAGAGCGGCATATAGGCGGCGGTCAGCGCCTTGGCGCAGGAGATCATATCAGGCTTCAGGCCGAAGGTCTGGCTGCCCCACCAGTTGCCGGTGCGCCCGAAGCCGGTGATAACCTCGTCAGCGATCAGCAGAACCTCGTGCTTTCTCAGAACCTTCTGGATCTTTTCGAAATAGCCCGCAGGCGGCATGACCGCGCCACCGGTGCCCATGGCGGGTTCGGCAAAGAAGGCGGCAACCGTTTCTGGCCCTTCGGCCAAGATCAGCGCATCCAGTTCGTCGGCCAGACGGGTCGAGAATTGGTCCTCGGTCTCTCCGGCCAGCCCCTCGCGGTAGAAATGCGGACAGGTGACATGCAGGAAATTAGGCAGCGGCAGGTGGAAATCGCGATGCAGATGCGGCAGGCCGGTGATCGAGGCCGAAGCGATCGATGTGCCGTGATAGCCCCGGTTGCGGCCGATGATCTTGCGCTTTTCCGGCCGACCCTGCGCGGCAAAATGGTACCAGGCCAGCTTGATAGCCGTATCATTCGCTTCCGAGCCGGACGACTGGAACAGCACATTCGACATCGGGACCGGCGCAATACCCAGCAGTTTCGTCGCCAGCTCGATGCCCGGTTCGGTCGCGCGATGGGCAAAATTCTGGTAATAAGGCAGGGTAGACATCTGACGGGTGGCAGCCTCGACCAGACGGGTCTCGCTCAGGCCAAGGCCCGACATGCCCTCGATATAGGTCTTGCCATTGCTGTCGGTGATCTCGGCGCCATGGCCTGACACCATCACGACCGGGCCGGTTTTCTCATGCAGCGAAAGGTTCGTCTGCGGATGCAGCTGGCTGGCGATATCGCGCTCATGAAGTGAGTTGGAGAGCATGGTGAGGATCCCTGTTGCGGTCTTTGATCCATTTGAGCGGGAAACTCATTGCATAACAATTCTGGTCATTTTAATATCAGAATAAAGCATAGGTTATCAATCAATGGCGGAACGGGATCTGTTCAAGGGCCTGCCGGAATTCCTAGCGGTGGCGGAGGCCAAGAATTTCCGCAAGGCGGCGCAGGGGCTCGGGGTCAGTTCCGTGGCTGTCGGGGCCACCATCCGGCAACTGGAAGAGCGGCTCTCGTCCAAGCTGTTTCACCGCACCACGCGGCGCGTTGAACTGACCACAGCGGGCCTCTTGCTGCTGGATCGCCTGCGACCCCTGACCGGCGCTCTGGAAGAAACGCTTGAGGATCTGCAGGATCGCCGGACCGAACTGGGTGGCACCTTGCGGATCTGTGTCCAGGCCATGGCGCTGGAGACAGTGTTGGATCCGGCGCTGGAGATTTTTGCGGCCCGCCATCCCGGCGTTGCGGTTCATGCCGAGAGCCGCGAGGGCCGCCCCGATCTGCTGGCGGAGGGGTTCGACATCGGCATTCGCCTTGGGGAATATATCCAGGGCGATATGGTCGCCGCGCGTATCCCGCAGCCGATCAGCTGGCGGGTGGTGGGCACGCGCGACTACTTCGACCGGCATGGCCGCCCCGAAGTGCCCAAGGATGTTCTGGCCCATCACTGCATCCGCCGCCACGTCCCGGGCCAGGAAAAACCCTATCGCTGGGAATTCACCACCAATGGCCGGATTATCGAACTGGAACCTCCTGGCAGGCTGACCGTTGCGTCATTCTCGACTGCGATGCGTCTGGTCGGCGCAGGCTTGGGCCTTGGCTATCTGACCGAGGGCATGTGCCGCAGCCTGCACGCTAGCTCCGATATCCAGCCGGTGCTGACCGGCTACATGCCGCCACCCAACTATCTTTATACCTATTTCAGCCCCGCCAATCGCGAGAATCGGCGCGTGCGCGCCTTTGTGGATTGCATCCGGTCTCTGGGCTCCGCAGCCGGGCTGTGATTCGGCCGCGGCGGCGGGCTTATTGCCGAAGCTTTCGCAGATCGTCCTGGATGAGTTCGGTTTCTCCGCGGCAAGCGAGTATTGATTACGCCTGGTTGGGGCGCAATTAACTGCGCGATTAAGGAAACGTCCGGTAAATCGTTTTGTTTCAGATGATTGGCCGTTTGGTCGTACCCTCACCACAAACCGCCATTCATCGACACGGGGCTGGAAGGGTTTATAGAGTGTTCACGAACACTTGGTGGGCCATCCGCCGGTCTGGTGCCTGTGCTCTGAAAGAACCAAGCTACGACGTCACGTTGGCTGTGCCCGTGCGGCGGCCAGGGCTTCGATCTGGATGGCCAGTGTCTGCAGGTCATCCTCGGACAGCGCGGCGAGGGCTGACAGGATCCTGTCCTGCAGATCCTGCCGCTGGGATGATGGCTTGGCATCCACCACCCCCAGCAGCACGTCAGGCGTGGTGCCGAGTGTCGTGGCGATGGTGAGCAGGGTGCGCAGATCGGGTTCGCGGACACCGCTGACGTAATGGCCATAGCGCCGCTCGCTCAGGCCTGCGCGGCGGGCCACTTCGGCGTTGGAGATCCCGAGCTGTGCCGCCCGTTCCCGCAGTTTTGTCGCAAACACATCCATTAGAACGTTTTGTTCCGGCACGCCGCGCCACGCCATGAACGATATGTAGTCAAATATACGCTCGATTTGTTCTTGATGTTCGAAACATGGAGTGACGAACAGTGAGGCAGAGATCATGATTGTTCCAGGTGCGGCAGAAGGTCGGCCTAGCCAGGGTCAGGCTGTGAGGCCGACGCAGGCAGCTGCCCTGCGCGACCGTGCATCCCCCATGCGTTCGATCGCCGCGCAGCCCCTCATATTCCTCCACACATCGGCATCTTCCTGATCCGGCTCTCCCCCACACGAAGCACATGTCCGGCGCTTTCCGCCCGTCTCCAGAGGTTTTCCATGAAACGCATTCCCCTCACCCTCGCTCTCACCTTGTTGGCGGCCTGCTCGCAGAACCCGGATGGCAGCACTTCGCTTGGCATGAAGGGCAGCCCGGTCTGGTTTGCCTCGGCCCCGCCCGAGGCGATTGCGGCGCATTTCGCGGCCAGCTGCCAGGCCTATGGCTATCAGCCCGGCACGGCCGAGATGACCCGCTGCATCCATGACAGTGCCGATGCGGGCCGGGTGCAGGCGCAGCAGACGGCGACTCATGCTTGTTGCGAGAGCAGGTCACGCTAACGTGGCGGCGCGCGATCTGCTGGGCCGGGTGTATGAATATTTCCTCGGCCAGTTCGCGGGCAGCGAGGGCAAGCGCGGCGGCGAGTTCTACACCCCCCGTTCGGTCGTGCGCACCATGGTCGAGATGCTCGAACCCTACAAGGGCCGCGTCTACGACCCCTGTTGCGGGTCGGGTGGGATGTTCGTGCAATCGGAAAAGTTCGTCGAGGCGCATGGCGGGCGCCTGGGTGACATCGCCATCACCTGGCGGCTGTGCAAGATGAACCTCGCGGTGCGGGGGATCGACGCCGACATCCGCTGGAACAGCGAGGGCACCTTTCACAAGAACGAACTGCCCGACCTGCGCGCCGATGTGATCCTGGCCAACCCGCCCTTCAACATCTCGGACTGGGGCGGCGAGCGGCTGCGCGAGGATGCGCGCTGGAAATACGGGCTGCCCCCGGCGGGCAATGCCAACTTCGCCTGGTTGCAGCATATCCTGCACCATCTGGCGCCTTCTGGTACGGCGGGGGTGGTGCTGGCCAATGGCTCGATGTCTTCCACCCAGTCGGGCGAGGGCGAGATGCGCCGCGCCATGATCGAGGGTGAGGTGGTGGATTGCATGATCGCCCTGCCGGGGCAGCTGTTCTATTCCACCCAGATTCCGGCCTGCCTGTGGTTTCTGGCGAAGGACAAATCCAATGGCATCGCGCGTGACCGCAAACTGCGTGACCGGCGCGGCGAGGTGCTGTTCATCGACGCCCGCAAGCTGGGCCATATGGTGGATCGCACCCGGCGCGAGTTTTCCGATGCCGACATCGCCCGCATCGCCGACACTTACCACGCCTGGCGGCTGGGTGAGGGCTATGCCGACGTGCCGGGCTTCTGCAAATCGGCGAGCCTTGAGGAAATCCGGTCCCACGACCACGTCCTGACCCCGGGTCGCTATGTGGGGGCCGAGGTGGCGGAAGAGGACGAGACGCCCTTTGCCGAGCGGTTTGCGGCCTTGCAGGAGCAGCTGGAGACGCAATTCGCCGAGGCTGAGGCGCTGACGGCGACCATCCGGGCGCGGCTGGCGGGAGTGATGCCGCAATGATGCCGCTCGTTCCAATCGGCGATATTGCAGGTGGAAAAGAAGGGATGATCGCAGCCGGACCGTTCGGCTCAGCCGTGAGCGCGAAGTACTTCGTTGATCATGGCACACCTATGATCCGGGGCAGCAATCTCTCAACAGATGTTGGCGTACCGATGGTTGAGGATGAATACGTTTACTTGCCAGACGAGTTGGTCAAGAAATTCCCTAGGGCGATGGCGTCGGCAGGGGATCTGATCTTCACCTGCTGGGGCACCATTGGACAGGTAGGTTGGATTTCGCCGCGGTCGAAGTTCCCGCGCTACTTGGTTAGCAACAAGCAGATGCGCCTGCGCCCGAACCCGGAGATCTGCAACTCGCAGTATCTGTACTACTTCTTCGCATCTGAGCTTGGCCAAGCCGAAATCATGGAAAGAAGCATCGGTAGTTCTGTGCCCGGCTTCAACCTCACCGGCCTTCGGACCATCAAAGTTCCACTGCCGCCACTGTCCGAACAACGCGCCATTGCCGCCACTCTCGGGGCGCTGGACGACAAGATCGAGTTGAACCGGAAGATGAACGCTACGCTGGAGGCCATGGCGCGGGCGCTGTTCCGCGACTGGTTCGTCGATTTCGGCCCCACCCGCGCCAAGATGGAGGGCCGCGCCCCCTACCTCTCCCCGGACCTCTGGGCGCTGTTCCCCGACCGGCTGGACGATGAGGGTAAGCCGGAGGGGTGGGAGTCGGGCACCTTATCTGACCTTGTGTCGTTCAACCCGAAGGAGGCTTTGAGGAAGGGCACCGAAGCTCCCTACCTCGACATGGCCGCATTGCCAACTCAAGGCGCGAACCACGTTGAACCGACCCAGCGTGCCTTTGCATCAGGGTCGAAGTTTCGGGATGGTGACACACTGCTGGCTCGCATCACTCCGTGTTTGGAGAATGGCAAGACTTGCCTGGTTCATGGATTGGGGCAGGAAACCGTCGCGTGGGGATCGACCGAGTTTATTGTCATGCGTACCAGGCCCCCCTTACCGCCAGCCTTCGGCTACCTTCTGGCACGCGATGAAGATTTCCGAAGTGCTGCGATAAGATCCATGACTGGCACTTCGGGCCGACAGCGAGCGACCGTGGATGCCATCGCAAACCGCCCATTCACGGTGCCGCCACAAGAAATCATGTTCGCCTTCCAAGCCTGCGTGAACGCCCTGTTCAAGCGCATAGCTAGCAACGAACGCGAATCCCGCACCGTCGCCCA
>Ga0209318_1002046_pt1 | contig 10734 bp, 16 predicted proteins | sample RifGroE1_FD_183999 | JGI IMG/M metagenome (GOLD analysis project Ga0209318, IMG submission 183999) | Groundwater microbial communities from Rifle, Colorado, USA - Groundwater E1 (SPAdes) (version 2) | ecosystem: Environmental > Aquatic > Deep subsurface > Groundwater | place: Rifle, Colorado...
TACTCACGCATAATATCTGATGGCATCTGGAACCATATCAGTCTCGGAGTTAGGTAGTGATACCTTCTCTGCATTTTTCACCGATGGTATCCTCCGAGATGAAACCGGAGCGATAATCACCGATGAGAATGGCTTACCAATCTATGACGGTTGGGTAATCAACATCGGCCCTTTCGCAGCGACTGAGACCGGAGTTGATTCTTTTGATGCGGCAGCTTTTGTGGGGATAGTCAGTATTGCTGGGGTGCTGGCGGTAAGCGAAACTGGAGATGATACTTCTGTTTTGATTGGTGGTGTCCTTGTCCGAGGCATCTTGAGTGTCACCGAGATAGGTGCAGATACAGCAGAAACAATCGGAGGGGTGCAGGTAAACGGGACAGTTTCTGCTCAGGAAAGCACTCTTGATGTTGCTGAGGTCGCCGGCGGGGTGCTTGTAGCCGGGAGCATTGAGGCTGCCGAGTCTGGAGACGACACATCTGAGGCCCAGGGAGTAGTTTCCAGTGCTTCAATAATTTCTGGAGCTTTGGTTGCTTCGGAGGTCGGAGATGACATAACAGAATGGATCGGCACAGTCCTTGTTTCAGGAGAAGTTCAGCTTCAGGAAGCTGCCACGGACAGCATAACATCTACTGGTGATGTTGTTGTTTCCGGGACAGTAACAGCTTCTGAGCAGGGCGAAGATCAGTCTACATTTTCTGGTGATGTACTTATCATTGGTACTGTCGGAGCGTCTGAAAGCGGAGCGGATACAGTAGTTTTCTCTGGAGATGTGGACCATACCCCGGTATCTGGAACACTGTCAGTCTCAGAAGCTGGAGAGGATACAATCGCAGTTGCTGGAACCGTGACTGTTTCTGGAGCCGTGGCTGCACAGGAAGGGTCTGACCAGGCAGCATTCTCGGGAACAGTCATTATAGTCGGCGCTGTTACGGCGCAGGAGATTGGCGACGACATTGTCTGGGCTTCATCGATCAATGTTATTTCCGGGCAGCTAGGGGCGACCGAAACTGGCGACGACCAGTCAACTTTGACCGGCGTCGTTTCCGCTGCGACTGTCGGAGTAGTCAGAAAATATGTGATGCAGCAGCGGCAGACTGAGTTCTTCCGGGAACGTGTGAACACCAAAATAACGGCCAACGCACCCCGAACCACGCTCGTACATTTAGAGGCGACATGATATGAATGAAGTGACAAAGCAGTCTTATGAAGAATTTACGGTCAGTGTGTCGTTCGCCTTGAATATTGCTCGGAGTGAATCGATTGTCTATTCAGCAGTGACAGCGACTGACAAAGTTGGAACGGACGTTTCCAGTACGGTGACCGATCAATCGACAGTGGTGCAAACATCCAACGCAGTATCTGTAAAGGTGAGGTCTGGCTCTGAATCTATGAGTCCATATAAATTGACTTTTCGCTGCGTTACATCGGCTGGGCATAAGTGGGAGCATGACGTGACTATGAGAGTGAGGGAGCGATGAGAAACCTGTTGATAGTGATGCCCCTGCTGGCGCTTACAGCCTGTGCCAACAATCAGAGCAAACCTCTCGGGGCAGCGGCATCAAGTTACTTAACCAAGACTACTCCGGTTGATGCTGACAAGGTGCTGATTTCGGACTCGGCTGATTCATGGAAAGTTAAGAATGCCCCATTTTCAGCGTTTATTGGTATCTATCCGGTTCCTACAGCAAATAAACAGATTGTTCAAGCAACCGGAGTAGGAACTTGGGGATGGACATCTGTCATCGAGGGCTTGATCGATGACACTGCCGGGGATGGGGATACAGATAAGTTGCTGAGTGCTGACAGGGTGGTTGATTTGATCGCTGCTGGTGGCGGGGCAACCTTCGCTTTTGACACATTCCCAACTTACGAAGACTCAGCGCATGTCTCTGGCATTTCCGTCAACGCTACAACCTTGGCTGTTTATGACACGTCATCGAGCAAATGGCTGACCGCCGCCCTGACCGACACCCTCGACCCAGCACCAGCCGCACCTACAGTAACCTCAGTGACGGTCGGTACGCTCGGGCTCTACGCCGATATTCTGTTCAACACTGCAATATCAGCGGGAGTAGGCGGAACAACCGGGTGGTCGATGATCTGCGATGGCGTGCCAATCTCCATGACCTACAGTTCCGGCCTTACCACATCGACGCTTGCATACTCACTCGTTTCTACTCCTTTTAGCGGCGATATCTGCACAGTCGATTACGCGCAACCCGGAGACGGCCTCATAAATGGATCGAGTGTCGAACTCGCCTCAATTACAGATGGTGCTGTAACCAACAACAGCGAGGTGACTGCTGGCGGCTATCTGTTCTCTTGGGATGCTGAGTCTGATACTGCAAACCTCAGTTCAGGGACCGTTACAGCGACAGTCAACGGCGATCCAACGCTCTCAACCGATTACGCAGCTTCTCCTACCAAATCGCTTAAGGCCACCGGCGGCAGCGATTACTACAGATTCACCGCGAACGCCTACGACCCTACAGGCGGCGTGATCCGTTTGAAAATGTACGGCAATTACACAGCCGTAGGCTCAAGTGCCAGGGCTATGACTATTATGGGTGACGCGAGCAATTACATAGACATATATAACACTACAACTGACAGAATAGTTTTTTATCATAAACTGTCTGGGGCGAATGCGTACTTTACCTCGAACAACAATGTAATGCTGCCAGGGCAGTGGAACGACGTAGTATTTACCTACACACAAAGCGGCAGCGCGACGGATTGGTCCTTAACAGTCAACGGGTCTGCGGCAGGCTCAGGCTCAACTGCAAATATGTGGAACTCGGGCATTACCCCTATCAGGGTAGATATCGGCGCAACCAATGCCACAGCACCTATCGGACCAATCTATGTAGATGACGTGGTGATCGAATGAGCATCCTATTAGCGATCATAATATCTCTATGGGCGGCGATGTCGTGGGCTGCACCGAGCGTTTCCAATGTCTCCGAGGCAATGTCACAGGGTAACCAGGTAATCATCACGGGGACAGGTTTCGGTGCTCACGCAGATCATAATTCATCGCGAGCGTACCTGGCGGCAGGGTGGGAAAACTTTGAAACAGGTGTTGCTGATTCAATATTTGCAAGCAACACGGGGCCTGAATTGGTAACGAACATGGCACTGCAAAAAGCCAACAGCAGCTATGCTGCGCGTGGTTACAGGTGGGCCACACCTCGCACATATACTAATGTGTGGGGGCAGTCTAAGAGTACTGCCGCGATGTATGGTTTCCATTTGCCGCTTGCGACGTTCCAGAAAAAGATTTTCATTTCCGGATGGTATATGTTTCCTGAAGGATTCGACACTGGGATAAATTACCAGTGGGGGGACAACGATCAAACAAAATTTTTATGTATGACTCCAATTGGTACTCTCGGCGGGAGTGATGGGGCGAAAACATATTTTCAGACTAGACAGGATTCGGTAGCCATTCCTTTGCGAACGGAAACCGAAGATGGCTATCTGTCAGAAGGAAATGACGATCCGCTTTTCAATTATTCTCCGATGGGAACGTGGCATAGGTTTGATATCTACGTTGACCTCACCCAACCTGAAGGCCAAAAGATACATAACTGGTATGTTGATGGTAAGAAGGTTCCGAGGGTCCATGAGTTTTATAATTCTGATGCCGCATTAACATCAGCAGGGGTAATTGATGGGTTCAACTATCTATCATGGTTAATGTACCAGTTTCAGGGGGACGATACCTATACGTGGTTTCAATACATGGATGATGCCTTTGCCGACCTTACGCAAGCCAGGGTTGAGATCTCGGAAAGCCCAACTTGGGATGAAACAGCGCAGACCCACAAGGAGATACAAATCCCGCTGTCGTGGAGCGATACAGAGATCGTTGTCTCTGCAAATCTCGGCAGCTTTGATCCAGGCGCAACTCTGTACCTGTATGTGATTGATGATGATGGGGTGGTATCACCTGGGGTTGCGGTTAACGTTCCAGGTGAACCGCCGCCAGATCCTCCAGTACCAGGCAGCGCCTCGCTCAGCGGCCCGCAAGGCGCGGGGCTTGGCGGAGCTGGGAGTGTGACAATACAGTGAACAATAAATTCAACCTAATGGGGGAGAGAATGAAGAGACTTTTGGGAGTAGCCTTGGCTGTTGGCTTGTTGACAAGTTGTACTATAAAGACAGCTGAGTACACGATTAATCAAGGAATGCCTTCTGCTTGTGTTCCGCAAGTAGCTAGTCTTGCTCCTTATGGTGCAAGTCCAAATCAGACAGGTGCTGGCTCAACAAACTCCGGCGGGGCCGGGAACACGGTCATCATCATCGAGGATTCCAAACAGGACTCCAACGCCGACAGTGCGCTCGGAGCCTATGGCGGGACGGCTGCAACTGGAGCGATCAGAGACGCATTGAGTAAGTGGACGAATGATATGCGTCAGACAGATAGTAACAATCCTGCAACTACGACTACCACGACAACTACCACGCCGACCGCTCCTGTTTTTCCAGATACTTCGACAACTGTGCCTACTGAAGAAATAGCTGACCCCGTTGAGCCTGAAGGCCAGATCGAGGAGGTAGACTGATGTTCCGCCTTATCCTGGCCATCACCCTGCTCTGGGCGGTGCCGGCGGGAGCGGTGACCATACCTCAGTCGCTTAACGAGTGCACCGCGCTCTGCGCTCAGTATTTCCCGGGAGGTGTGCCTGTCACACCACCTGTCACACCTCCGTCCGGCAACAAAACTTTCCCACACCCGATCACCTTTGAGCGAGAAACCACTCAAGGCAACGGCTCAGCCGGCATCCTGTTCAGGACCCTGCAGGCCGGCTCGGTCACCTACGTCTCAGTCAACGGCGAGGTTGCGCGGCAAGGCGCACCTTACAAAGGCGCACCGGTTTTCTTGCTGACCAAGTCCGGCGATCAGTATGCCCGGCCTCTGATCTTCGTGATCAAGATGGCTGACGGGCAGACGTATACGGCTAAGAGCGGGACGACTTCAGAGCCAGGGACTCCGGTTACCCCGGGAGTGTACAAGAACTCCGCGACATATAAGGCGTATGGGCAGAGGAACGGCGGGAGGTGGGCGTGGAGGATAAATAAAAGAGGTGATTCCCTCGGCTCTGGCCCGGTGAAATTCACATTCTCGGACGGACTGACGTTCGTGGTCAGAGACCCGAACAAGAACTGTCGAGATAGAGAGGATACCTGCAACAGGGATTCCCGTGCAGAGAAAGACGGCTTTCTATACAAACCAGGTAACGGGTTGCCAAATGGCACAGGCGATGCAGATCGTGGCACAGCCCATGGTGGCATCTATCTGCACGCTCCTTACGGGAACGACAGCAAAGAAGTGAAAATGCAATGGTAACCTGCCCCCAATGCGGTCACCGCTACAAAGGATCTTTCTGCCCGTTTTGTGGATTTCCATCTGACGATTGCTACTGAAGTTTACCTTTACTTCCTGGAGGGAGAGATGAGGGTGATTGCGGAAGACAGTTTGCAGTTATTCAAGAAAAATGATGAGGGTTTGCATTTTGTCAAGGATCGGTACTGCAAGGAGCCGGGGCCGTGTTTCTCCTTCGATGATCACGGTAGAGCTGGCATAAGTTGCGAGCGGTTTCGCTACCAACCAACAGGTGTAAAATTATGCGTCAAATTATAATCCTCTTCGCGTTTCTTCTCGCTGCCTCAGCACACGCCGAACCGGCCACGGTCGTCAACGTCGTCGATGGAGACACCCTCAAGGTAGCCACCGAGCAAGGCATCACTACCATCAGACTCTATGGTATCGACTCTCCGGAACGCAAGCAGGCTCACGGCCAGTCAGCCAGGGATTTCACTGCCTCACAGGTCTTCGGCAAGATCGTCGATGTCGCGCCGGTAGGCAAGGACCGCTACGGCCGCACGGTCGCCATTGTCATGGTCGGGACCAGTTGTCTGCAGGAGCAACTGTTGCTCCAGGGCTACGCCTGGGTTTACCCGGACTACTGCAAGGAGAGGTTCTGCCAGGCATGGACGACCCTGCAGGGTATCTCCGCCGGCAACCGGGTCGGTCTGTGGGTGGATCCGGCACCGGTTCAGCCTTGGGCGTGGAGGAAACAGGAAAGATGAAGGTGGGCGGGTGGATAATAAATGGGTGTTTGTACGCTCAAATAAAGGTAGGCACTGAATTGTGGTACTACAGCCGCAGGGATGGAGGCGGGGAGAGGGAGTATCACCTATTGTTTGTAGGGTGGTACGTTAAGTGTAAGCCAGTTAGACTGTTCACAGTCAATATTCTCTGGGTTTCTGTATAGGTTGGTTTTGCTGGTTGGAAGACTTTGTGGAGGCATTGCGTAAGATGAACTTCGTCAAGATCCCCTGCTGGGGCGCCAGCATAACCGCTCCGGATTTCCTCGAAGCGGTATGGCCTCACGACCTCCCTCCCGAGGCTTGGCCGACATTCCTCGGCGCCGGCAGCGGCTGGGGGGACAAGATAGTCCCAGACCACTTCGGCAAGGCATACCTCAACCCAGCAGGATTGTGCCACGACGTCGAGTGGGCATGTTCTGCTAAGAACCTGAGCGCCTTCCTGGGGGCCAATGGTAGATTTTTCCTGAACTGCGCATCACTGATCATGGCCGCCGACCTCGATGTCTGGCCGAAGATAAAGATCCTGATGGCAGTCAGCGGCCTGTATCTGGCCGCGGTCTGCACGATGGGGGTGGTGTTCTTCCCCTGGTTCTCCAAGAGTCATGCTGAAGATACCGACCCAATGCAGAACCCGGTCGTGCAGCACCGGCTGGGGAGATTGATCGAGGCTCGGAAGAAATACTATGAAAAACCCGATGAGAGATTTCAGGACAGAGAGGATGTACTTTACCGGAGAGATGAAGAATGACCCAACATGATTCAGATAAGTGCAGCTTCGGGGAAGACGGTCAGTGTGCGTTACATGGCATTGAGGTGGAGCGTAGGAAAAACATGCAAGCATTGACAGACAATATTCCAAAAATGCTCACTTGGCAGAATAGGATAGTCGGTTGGTCAGTCCTGGTTACTCTTTTCGTCGGCGGGGCGTATATCTACGCCAAGGAGATACGAGACGACGTAATGGCGCGGTACACTGCCAGTGTCGCTACGACCGCGGCTGACATGAAAAAAATATCCGACCAGGTCAGTGCCTTGGGGAACGGGCAGGCAAGGACTGAAGAACGATACGAGGCGTTGCTCAGGTCGATAACGGACATGAACACCAACATCTCAACGCTTACCTATCTGCAACTCAAGGAAAGAGACATGGCAGAAGAAATGAAAAAATCCGGGAGACGGTAAGATATGATACTCAGAGACGGAACAGAAACGAGCGACCCCAGGCTTGACCGGTTGGTGCAATTCGACCCGCGATCTCTGTCGTTTGGAGTGACAGAATCGATACTCGAAAGCCCGTTGAGATGGGATGGGCTGGAACCGATCTCAAAAGTCAGGATCAAGGCGAAAGGGAATCACCTCGACCAGGGGCGTGAAGGTGCCTGTGTCGGCATGGGATTGACAAACGCCATGCGCTACGAGCCGAACATCGGTGACCTTCAAAAATACGATGAGCATTTTGCTATCACCCAAATTTACTGGGAAGCGCAGAAGAACGACCCATTCCCCGGCGGCGAGTATCCCGGTGCATCCCCGCGCATGGGCGGAACATCTCTTCTTGAGGGCGCGAAGCAACTCAAACGCCTCGGATTGATCAAGTCCTATCGGTGGGCATTTTCGATTGACGAACTGATTCTGGGCCTCGGGTATTTTGGCGTGGCGGTCGTAGGAATTCCCTGGTACTCGCGAATGTCTGAACCGGAGTCTGATGGACGCATCCGCATCGGCGGTCAGATCGAGGGCGGACATTGCTTGGACACCATCCAGTACAACAAAAACAGCGGAAAGCTCAGGCTCGCTCAGACGTGGGGCATGGAGCACGGTGACCGCGGCGAAGTGTATATCATGATTGACGAAATGGATCGGCTGCTGCATGAGCAAGGTGAATGTCTTTTTGTAGAAAAATAAGGAAGGCGATATGAATAAATCTCAACATTTCTACGACGCCTTTAATGTCATGCAGGACCGGGAGGGGCGCAATCTTCGCACCAACGATCCGCTTGATCCCGGCGGCGATACTTTCAGCGGCATCTCCCGAGAGAACTGGCCGTACTGGATCGGCTGGAAACTGCTCGAGCAATCAGATGGAAAGGTTACGTCAGCCATTATCCAAGCTGTGGAGCATTTCTATTATGTCGAGTTCTGGGGGCGGATCCAGGGGGATGCCTTGGCTGAGAGATCTGAAGATGTCGCCATCGAGGTCTTCGACACCTCGGTGAACTTCGGGGTGCATCGGGGGGTGCAGTTCCTGCAGGAGGCCTTGTCGCTGCTCAACATCAACAAGCGGCTCTACCCGGACCTCGTGCTGGACGGCCAGGTCGGCTGGAAGACCTTAGAGACCTTGCGGCTCTATTGTGTGTCGAGACCCCCCAAGGCGGAGGTAGCGATCCCTCGCTTGTTGAGGGTGATGAACTGCCTGCAGGGAACGCACTACATCGAGCAGATGCGCAAGTACCCGGACAAAGAAAAATATCGCGGTTGGTTCGACAGGATCTGAGATGGCAGACCAACTCGATCACGCAGGAGAACTTGAGATGCTGTTCCGCAACCAGGCCATCGCCGCTGCCAGGCAAGTCAACAGCGGAGAATCCCGCAGCCACTGCCTGGACTGCGAGGAGCCTATCCCGGAGAAACGTCGACAGTACGTACCAGGTTGTCTATACTGTGTCTCCTGTGCGCAGGAGAGGGAGGAGAAGAATGGCTACTGAAGAACGAATCAAGCAACTGCTCGATTGTGAGGTCAGGGTGCCCACCAAGGACGCGGCCGGGGTCTATATCCCGGGAGGGATGGATGCGACGGTCAGGGCTAAGGCGATCGCTGACTGTCTAAAAATTGTACAGGATGAGAAGATGAAGGCCGAGGTGGAGTGTGGCTGATATCGATTTCAAATTCACCGCGTCCCCGACCGTTTCGAAGTTCATGCGATCGAACGCTTTCCATCGAGCAATTATGGGTCCGATCGGATCCGGCAAGAGCGCGGCCTGCTGCGTTGAGATCCTGCGTCGGTGCCTGGAGGTGCCGATCTGGAACAAGGGCAAACGGTCATCCCGGTGGGCTATAATCCGGAACACCAACAAGCAGCTGCGCGACACGACTCTCAAGACGTGGCTGCACTGGATGAAGGATTTCGGAACCTGGCACGACACCAAGATGCTGTTCCGGCTGAATTTCGGTGAGGTTGATGCGGAGATAATGTTTCTCCCGCTCGACACCGAAGACGATGTAGGAAGAGTTCTCAGTTTGGAGCTAACAGGCGCATTTATCAATGAATTTCGGGAAGTGCCTGTTGCGCTCTACTCTTCGATCAAAGGTAGGCTTCGGCGGTATCCGAACCCGGTCGAGGTTCCGGGAACATGGTATGGCCTGATCATGGACTCCAACCCGCCGGAGATCGACAGTGCCGCCTATAAGATGATGGAGCACCTCCCCCAGGAGGAGGGCAACCCGAACAGTGTCATCAAGGTCGACGCTTTCAAGCAGCCGTCCGGAACGTCGCCGGAGGCGGAGAATCGTGATCATCTTCATCCGGATTACTACACCGACTTGGCAGAGGGCGAGACCAAGACCTTCGTCGACACTTACATCCACGGTCTCTACTCTCCATCACTGTCCGGCAAGGCAGTCTATGCCACTACCTTCAAGGCGGAACGGCATGTGTCGCAGATCCCTCTGCAGATCGATCCTTTTCTGCCGGTCATTATCTCTTTCGACTGCGGGTTAACGCCGGCGGCGACCTTCAAACAGATGGACCTCGACGGACGGGTCCGAGTCCTGCGGGAGGCAGTGGCGTTCGACATGGGGATGAAGCGGTTCAGCAAGAACAAGCTGCGGCCGCTCATCAAGAACTTCTTCCCGACCAACCCGCTGATCTTCATTGGCGACCCGGCCGGCAAACGACGGGCCGACTCGGATGAGTCCTCGGCGTTCAAGGTTTTGCAGGCGGATTTCGACGAGGAAGGGGCCATCGTCAAAGCTGCGTCGACCAACGACCCGACCACCAGGATACAAGCCACCGAGCAGATGCTGAGCAACTATCCGGACGGCGACCCGCTGATGGTCATCGATCCGTCCTGCAAGTGGTATATCGAGGCCTTGCGAAGCAAGTACAGGTACCAGAAGCAGAAGATGACAGGTAAGTATTCCGACAGTCCGGAGAAAAATGAATGGTCACATATCGCCGAAGCGGGGCAATATGGGGACCTCTATCTATTGTCAGGTAAGTACGACCCTGCTGAGCATATCCGGGTTACCGACTTCAACCCTCTCAACCAACCCACGCCGTATCGACCGGCGCAACGCGAAGGATACTGATGGACATCAATTACGAAGAACTGGCGAAGACAGGGACGCTGCTCAAAGGTCAGCTCGGGCAGTTCATCAATGACCGGGCGTTGTGCGAGATCCAGTGGTTGAAGAACCTCCGGCAACACGCCGGCCAGTACGACCCGGACATCCTCGCCGGTATCCCGGACGAACGGTCGCATGTCTATCCCAGGGACACCAAGGTCAAGATCAAGGGCGGGGTGGCCAAGCTGATGGAGATGATGTTCCCCAGCCAGGATCGTAACTGGGCACTCGGGGTTTCTCCCAGCCCGTCGATCCCGCAGGAAGCCTTGCAG